>Ga0364859_10011_pt2 | contig 131545 bp, 89 predicted proteins | sample ExccelAu500001D3_FD_206911 | JGI IMG/M metagenome (GOLD analysis project Ga0364859, IMG submission 206911) | Enriched cells from Trout Bog Lake Hypolimnion, Wisconsin, USA - BchlTB.Aug20.5000.01 .D3 | ecosystem: Environmental > Aquatic > Freshwater > Lake > Hypolimnion/Profundal zone | place... | reverse complement strand
ACGATTGAAAAAAAAAAATCCACAAGATTATTAATCAATTTTCGTAGTTGAATCAGTATTGCGCAAAAAAAAAGAAGCCGTCTCATTTTACTTTTGAGACGGCCTCTTTTTTTATGAACAATATTATCACTAATATAGCCCTGACAGGGTTTAGAATCCTGCCAGGGCTATATATCATAGTTTTTCAGAAAGATACCTTTCTGCGTCGATTGCTGCCTTGCATCCTGATCCTGCCGCAGTGACCGCCTGCCGGTAAACATGATCCATTACATCACCACAGGCAAATACTCCTTCAACATTTGTTTTTGAAGAATCACCTATCGTCTTGATGTATCCCACCTCATTCGTTTCAATAAAGGGTTTAAATATGGACGAATTGGGTATATGTCCAATAGCCAGAAAGAATCCGTCAACATTGATCTTTACTTCCGATTCATCCGATTCACCTTTGTGTTTTATGAGCGTCACCCCTTCGACAACTCCTTCTCCAAATAACCCTTTGGTCTGATGTTTCCATAAAATCTCAATATTGGGAGTTTTTAGGGTTCTTTCCTGCATCACTTTTGAGGCTCTTAAAACATCCCGCCGGACGATCAGGTAAACCTTGCGGCAAAGACCGGCAAGATAGATGGCTTCTTCACAAGCAGTATCCCCTCCCCCAACAACTGCGACATCCTTCCCCCGATAGAAAAATCCGTCACAGGTAGCACAGGCTGAAACACCCGAACCGGCATATTTGGTTTCATCCGCTATTCCCAGATACTGGGCAGTGGCTCCGGTAGCAATAATCACCGTATCTGCAGTTATTGTTTTCGAATTATCAACGGTAATACGATGAACACGGCCACTGAAATCGGCTGCCGTAGCAAGACCCCAGCGTACATCTGTTCCAAAACGTTGGGCCTGTTTCTTCAGATCCTCCATCATTTCCGGGCCTGTAATGCCTTGTGGATATCCCGGGAAATTTTCAACCTCGGTTGTTGTGGTTAATTGCCCTCCGGGTTGTAATCCTTCATATAAAACCGGAGAAAGATTTGCCCGGGCTGCATAAATCGCTGCAGTAAATCCTGCAGGACCCGAACCGATTATTAAACATTTTACATGTTCTGATTCTTCGCTAACCCTACCTCCAACAGGCTGATTATCTGATATATTCATAGGTTTAAAAAATTCCATATTGTTATTATTTTATGTTCCTTCAAAGTTAATTTTTATTTTCACATCAGCATTAATTGCTAGTGTAAATTAAATCTGAAATTTTGATATGGGAATGTAAAGCTTCCAGTAAAAGAAACCAAGTTATTTTACTTTTATTTAGAATACAGAACAATTTCCGGAAGTTTCACCAAATTTTGGATAAATCGGTTCGAATTATTTGCAAAACGGGAAAACAGGATTACTTTTGCAGCCGTATTCACATTTGGATCCAATTCGGGGTGTAGCGCAGCCTGGTAGCGTACTCGTCTGGGGGGCGAGGGGTCGCAAGTTCAAATCTTGTCACCCCGACGGATTTAAATTATAGCCATTGTAAATCAGGTATTTACAATGGCTTTTTTTATGTGGTAAATATAATGGTAAAAGTGTTTTTAATTTTGATCGTTTTGGGGATTAATAATTTATTTTAAGCAGGCCCAAATTTTCATCCAATTTGGAGAAAATTAGACAGGTTCGAATCCTTTTATTTTTTTATTCCTGCTTGAATATTTCTTTGAATTAATAAATCCCGATGCATTCAAGAGTTTGTTCCCGTGTTTTCCAAAATTCGCCAATATAACAGTCATCCAGATATTCTTCTAAAGTTTGGTCGCTTGTCCAATCCTGCTCAGTTAAATCCCATGTTTTTAATATGTGCGATTAGGTTAATTTGATTGGCTTCTCTCCCCTGCCAGTCTTATCGACCCACAATAAATATTTTTCGAGGCTGGTAAGGTATGGGGCAGTGTCCACATGATTTTCAATCAAAAATTCGGCAATAACCTCTTTTAAAATTTGTTTTAAGTTATTTATATCATCCATGAGTATTGGTTTTTATATAAATACTTAAAAATTTAAAATATAAACCATCGTACATTCGTGCTATCAAAAAGAAGCGATTACACTTTGAATGAAAAAAAATCCTGAGCCAACAAGACCCAGGATTTTTCTGAATAGACTATGGAGATCATTAATTCAGCCATGTTAAAAAAAACAGAAGAGAAAAGAGGTTTCAGCTGCATTATTAATTATTGAAGCTTAAATTCTTTAATATTCCTTATCCCTACAAATCACTTGAAGATTTAGTCATAATCTTCGTCCTCATCAAATTCGTCAAACCATATATCATAAACTTCCTCCTTCGCATTATTTATTTCCTTCCACAAGAAATTGTATTTACTCTCTTTAATCTGAACAGAGACGCTGAAATAGCATATCCCTGTTTGGATGGCGGTCCATTTAATGGAATCATTTTCCCACGCGATTATATTGCGTTTTTTGTAGGAATAATTATTCGAATTTATTTTCGAAACATCATTCCAAGTAACACTACTTTCACCCTTAATTTTCATATGATCCAGCTGGGACATGTAATTTTCTACATACCTTTTAAATGCCGAATAATCTTCATGGTTTGGAATTTCAAAGGGTGATATCCAAAAAAAATGGTAGCCAGGGACTTTATTCAAGTCTCGTTGTATACCATTTGAAAATTCTGAAGTGCGCCGGCAGAAACCATTGGTTGCTGAGTCTTCATAAATTTGGGCGACAAAAGTAACTTTTGGAAATCGTGTAGAGAGTTTGATTATTTCATCATCCATAGATATGTTACTTCGTCTAAAATGAGCACAACAGTTTTCTATCAACAATAATTCACCGGACAAGCGGCACAAAAAAGAATTAACATAAGAAATAAATCCCGGATTAGTAGGACTTGATATTACAGCATAGACAAAACTATGCTTATATTTAAGCGGTATCGGAGAACTGACTTTGCCTTCCAAAACATTTGATGATTTTAACGGCATTATGCAATTTTTAATTACCTCTGAGTTTATTAGTAATTCTATCAGCTCATTAAATCGGAATAAACTGGAATCTTCAATAGACTTAATAAATTGATCGTCTACATCATATTCGAAAGGATCGGGTAGTGAACCAATTCTTTGAATCAATAGCCTTCTTCTCTCCTTTGGAACACAATGCTCTAAATGGCTGTCCATGCAGCAATACAACGTATATAACTGTCGCGCAGTCATATAGCATCCAACCATAAGAAGAATAACATGTTGGTTACTTAACATGTCATATTCTATTTGGTAAATACGGTCATTTTCATGAATCATTTTATTGTGAGCATGAATGCGCCGAATCCTTATTTCATTGGAAAGTTCGGTCTTTAGATTTTCCACATCGAATTTTTTATAAGGTCTTTTTGATTCTTCGATCATTTGGCGCACATCATCCTTTGACCATTTGGGCGTGAACAAAACGTTGGCAAATCTATCGTTATATTCACCAAGTTCCTCCACCGATATTTGTTTGATAATTAAATCTTTCATTATACTAATTATTAATTTTATTCTTCTTTATATTATTTAGCTGATTTTCAAGCAGTAAATGCCAGGAATTGGCGTTATCGCTGATTAGTCCGATTATCTTGCTGTTCTTATTGATCAAAAAGCACTGTGTCCGGGACTTACCCAAACGTTCGCAATCGAATCCCTTCTCTCTCATCAATTTTCTTACTGCTGTTACATTAATCCTTCTCGAGAAGGCAGGATATTCCCGCGACAGGGTGGTTAACAGGTCGTGGCACGTAATGGCGAATACATCATTTATCGTATTTGGCATATCAACGTTTTTGTCAATAATCATATCCAAATCATTTTTAACAACATAATCGCTGTATAACTCATGAAGAATCGCCTTATCTTCAGGGATGTAGGGGTAGTGGTGGCCATTTGCATATAAGCAATAGCTCTCCATAAACAAGTCGGTCAAATCTATTTGATCAACTTTGTCATAATGAAACTCCTTTACTTCAATCGGATTAAACTTACCAACAACATCTTCTTCATTTTTTCGAATCCGCTGACACCAATTCTGGAGCTTTTTTTCTTTAATTTCAACGGAGGTACTGAAATAGCAAAATGCATTTTGTGTTGCAGTCCATCTATATAAATCATTCTCCCATATTAACGTATTTCTATTAACGCAGTAATAATTCTTTGCGTTGGCATTTGAAGTCCCACTTTTTATGGTATCATTTCCATTTCGGGAATTTTTACTCATCGTGAATAACACTACCTCTTTTTTAAAATCGGAATAATCTTTTTCGTCCGGTACATCAAATGGCGAAATCCAGAGAAATTGGCATCCATGCTGAATTTTGAATTCCCTTCGAACACCATTATAAAATTCAACCGAAGAATACGTGTTTTCAGCCAGAGACTCGCAATAAATTTGAGTGAAAAAGATATCTTCCGGATGATTCTGTGACAGTTTAATAATTTCATCATCCATGGTATGATCCAATGTCCGGAAATAAGATCTGCCATTTTCGATTATAAATAACTCGGAAGATGATTCTTTTACAAACGAACTATCATCAGCGATTATATTGGGATTAGTTGGACAAGACAAAATGGTATAGACATATTTCTCGTCATTATCAGGATGAGCAAAAACACTTATCGATGATTCCTGAACTTTTAATGAATAGATCCGATTATCTCTTTTAACGAAACAGCAATATTTAATTGCCTCTGAGCAGAGGAGAAGTTCTATTAATTGATTGAATTCAAAAGTTGTGCTATTCGCTATTAATCGGATAAATTGATCATTTACATCGTACTCGAAAGGGGCTGGCATCGAAGCTAATCGTTGGACGATTATCCTTCTTCTCTCATCTGGGCCGCAATTCCGTACATAGCTGTCTATACAGGAATATACTGCGAACAATTGCCTGGAGGTTAAATCGTGGCAATAAACTTCAAGTACGTACTGCCATATTTCAATACATTGGACTTTAAAATCGTAATATACTGGATCTACTATATAATTAGGACTTTCTTTCGTTTGTAATATTGAACTTTCCAATTCTTTATGTAGTCTGTCCTTCAGCTCATTCACGTAATATTTATCAATTGTTTTATTTGTCTGTTCATTGATTTGGCAAACATCATCTGTAAAATGCGGGGAGAACAAATTATGAGCATTGTTATTATTGTTCTGTGTGGGTCCTTCTATTGATAAGCATGTAATATTTATTTTATTCATATGGTTAATTATTAATTTTTTTATTATTATTTATTTTATCCAGTTGATTATCAGGGAGTAATTCCCAGGTAACATTATTATTGCCCATTAGTCCAACAATTTTGCTGTTTTTATCTATGAGGTAACACTGTGTTCTGGCCTTACCTCTGCGTTCGCAGTTAAAACCCTTCTCTTTCATGAGTTTACCTACAGCTGTAACATTAATCCTTCTGGAATATGCAGGGTATTCTCTGGATAGTGTTGTCACAAGGTCCAGACATGAAATTGCGAAAACATTATTTATCGTATCAGGCAATTCCACATTTTCGTCGATTATCATGTCCAGATCAGATTGCACCACATAATCGCTATACAACTCCTGTAGTATTGTCTTGTCATCATGGGTATATGAGTAATGGTAACCATTTGCGTACAAATGATACGCTTCCATGAATAGGTCGGTCAAATCAAGCTTATCGAGCTTATCATAATGGAACTTCTTGACTTCAATAGGTATAATCCTCCGATTTTGCTGTTCACGAACAACACTTAAATTGTTCCCACTACCGGCAAATGTGCAACGACGTGAAATAGTGCTTATACGACGGTCATATTTGCGACGCATTGTGAGTAGCTTGGTGGACAGAATGGACTTAAAGGTTTGGTCCATTTCATAATTTCTGCCGTCCATTTCATCGTCTATTACCAACAACGATTGCGCCATAATCACCTTGAAGTCATCGTCAGTGCTCAAAGAGTGTTCCACTCTGTAATTCTGTAATTCAGATGGAAGGGTGTATTTGCGCAAAAATGATGTTTTGCCAATACCCTGCTGAATAGACAAAAGCGTCAAGAAGAATTCGTTTGGATACTCTCCGCTCAGTGCCTGGGCGATCATGCCTGTATACCATTTTTTCAGAAAATGAACAACACTACCAGGATCAATGGCTTTATTTTTCAACTCCATGCATTGCAACCACTGCTTAAACATACCGACGGGATGCCGATCCTTATGTTTTTCTATGAATGCTTCAATCGGGTTAAATTTATTTATGTAATCAGATTTAATGATTTCCTCGAATTTGCTGCGGGGAATTTCCTTGTTAAAGTGTTTTTTCAGGTCAATAAAAAGGGTATTATACTTCATCTCTTCGATGACTTTGTTATTAATGGTCAAATCCTGTATGAAAGAATCAAAGACTACTCCATTGTCATTTAAGAATTTGGCAATATCATCCGCACTAATTTTAGATGTTTTTGCACCTATATTGCTATTCTCTATCTGAAATCCATATTCCGGCAATAATCTCAGTGTTGATCGATAGTCATTATTACCATCAAGTGTCTGAAGTACCTGGAAATGGTTGTAGGCTTTGCCCTGGGTAAACTCTGTACTGGTGGAGAAGCAGAAAAAGGTTTTTTTCGCTACAAAATAATATCCGGAATAGGCAGCGGATGAACCCTCACGGAGAAGATATAACTTTTCATTGTCTTCTTTTACAACACTCCAGCCATGCTTAATCAATAAATTAACAATATCATATTTTTCATTAAAATCATTGATTGCTGGCTCTTTATAACGGTAAGGTTTTTCAGCATTATCTTTTGAATCATTCACAGCAGAAGGAAAATAACGGGTTAATGATCGAGCTGACTCCAGAAGGAATTCCCGCTCTTTAGCCGTGATAATGGGAATTTCAACCTCAAGATTCTCTAAGTCAAATTTACCCTGAACAACTTGATTGTTGATTTTGCTATGACAAAAATAGCCACCCTCCCCCCTGGTTTCTATGATTACAGTTTTGTCGATGTGAAGTGCAAGTTTTTGGCTTTTTTCAATTACAACTTCACTACAACGATAAATTACGTGAAAGCCACCGTGGGGAGTTGTCTGGACAATTAGGCGGGCAAAAAGATCTTTGGGGATAAGATCAACAAATTCTTTCCATATGGTCTTATAAGGGTCATTTTTTAGATCAAAATCGATGCACTCTAAGCACCGACTGACCATCCCACATATGATTCCAACTGTACCTTCATTAAGGAAATGATCATGCCAGATTTGAACTGGTGCTTCTGTTGATTGGTGTTCTCCCCATTGACCATAAGGTACTTTTGAGGTTGATACTGGAATAATTGATAAACCGATAGCTGGTATCTTATTATCGTCAGTGATTGATTGGTTAATCCATTTCTTTTCCATCTTTGGTTGAACATTTAACTTCTGCACCATTATTTTTATCCAACAGGTTCTTCATAAGAAACTGCTGAATCCACGTGGCTACCTTGACATAGTCTTGTCTGGCCTTTTGCTTCAGAATTTCGTGGAATGAATCATCCACCGAAATACTAATTTTGGTTTTGGAAAAGTTTTTCTCTTCCATTTTTTCTATTTTTTTCATATTATCTAAAAGCAGGAATTAGATCCCGTCTGCAGATAAATACCTCAGAAAAAAGTTAAATATTGCAATTGACTTGGAGATACCTCCAAAAGATGAATATTTAATGATTTCTTAACATTGGAGATACTCAGGGTAGACAAGATGACACGATAAATTAGACTTTTAAGATGATTTTAATAGCAGTGACAGTGTAGAAGTGGGGTACTGACAACTGACTGTCACTGTTTTTAATATTGTTTCAACCCGCCATTTTATCTTGTCATGTCGTCACTTCATTCCAAACCAAACCTTGGCCTAAGTGTGGGGGGAGAGAAGAAAAAGAATATTAATAAAGGGGAAAACCAAAAAAAGCTGGTTGGGTTGGGCATCAGTTATTGTCATCCAGCTATTAGTCAAGAATAGAAAATATTTCGGATGGTGATATTTGGTAGAGATCAGCTAAAACAAATAAAGTTTGAACAGAATAATTTTTGGCTCCTTCAATCCGATAAATGGTATTACGGTTGAGTCCAGTTTCTAGGCTCACCTCACCCTGGGTCATATTCTCATTCAAACGGATTTCTCTAAGATAAGTAGCAATTATTTCAAATCTTTTTTGTTGATTCTGGGGCGTAGGTCTAGTTTTCATGATAAAGAGTTTATCATAAATACTCAATTTGTAATAAATTATGCAACTGGTTGGATAATAATTAGCTTAAACCGACCCTAAAAGAACATAGAACAGATGTTTTGATGGCTAATATCTCCGATATTTTACAGACAATTCAGTGAATAAACGCTGTTTAATAAAAATCCGCTTGAATTTGCCTCTTCTATACTACCCACACACAGTTCATCGCACAAATCTTAAAATATTCAGGGGAATAGAAACATTTTACAAATTCTCGAAGAAAGCTGTTGCCGGAATCTGATGATAATCCAATATCTGTAAAAGGGATAATACGTTGAAGTAAATTTTCCCAGCCTCCATCAAGTGGTAGGCATTGCGGGATATACCCAATTCCTTAGCAAGCCCAGAGGAACTGATCTTTTTCTCTAATCTTACCTCAGTAAGTCTTTTCCCAATTTTCGACATCAACTCCTGATGCTCTGGCTTGATCTCTTTTGGTGGCCGGTATTTCTTCACGTTTGTTTCCATTTGTAAGCGGGAGTTGTTAGCTGATTTTATTATTGATGTAAAGATATTTATTTGTCCATAATTATGAGCAGAGATATTTAATTCATATATTTGCACATATTTAGGTGCATTAATTTTGATTAGATATATTTACACATATTTATGAGCAATATTTAAAATTAATCGATATGACAAATCAATGCAAAAGACTGTTCAAAAAACATATGTTTTTTATGCAACCAAAACTGAAATTAAAAACCCTTTACAATTAGGCTTTTCTGAAGGCCAATTTTTGATACGTTTAATGAACACAAATCCATCCCACGTGAAAATCGCCATCTATTCAAGAGTCTCTAAAGAAACATCAGATAATACCAATCAGTTAATTATCCTCAGGGATTATTGTATGAAGATGAGCTACGAAATTTACGGTGAGTATTTAGATATAATTTCAGGTATTTCACCGATTCGTCCAGAATTCAACAGGATGATGAAAGATGCATCCATGAGAAAGTTTGGTATGGTACTTTTCTTTGCATTAGATCGGCTGACGCGTGAGGGTACCAGGAAGACCATTCATTATTTACAGATGTTAGATGATTATGGTGTGGCGTACAAATCGTACACTGAGCAATATATCGATAGCTCAGGCATCTTTAAAGATGTAATTATTGCTCTACTCTCAACTCTTGCCAAACAGGAAAGGGTACGCATATCCGAACGTGTTAAAGCAGGTTTGGAAAAATCTCGCAAGCAGGGAAGAGTTGGCGGTCGTCCAACACTTGACGAAAGCACGATAATGAAGATCAGAAAACTGAAATTATCGGGAATGAGTATATTGGGGATTGCAACAAAACTGAACATAAGTAGAGGAAGTGTTTATCAGTATCTTTCAATGTAATTCGATTTCCTCAATTACTCCTTTATTATATAATTTACCGAATATTAGTGATCTTCTCCAACTAAAATTTCACAGTTTAACAACGCTGAAATCCTGACCACTCAGGTACGGTGAATCAATAAGATCGAGAAGATTAAAATTAACACGGTCTTCTAAAATCACAGAGCGTATTAAGGGTAACATGGAGGTTAAAGTTTCCGGCTTGCTTATTTGAACTCTCGATATTTAGTTGTTATGGATTACCTGGCCATCTTCGGCCAACAAAATAATCAAAACCATTTAACTTAAATCGACAAATTTTTAACACTGATTTTTTTGACCAATTTGACTCAGTGATGAGCAGACAATGTTATTAGGGAGTCCACCTATAGTAAAAGATCACCTCTTAATATTATAGCTTCGAAGTATGTTTCCGTGCCGAAGATATAGTTTGCCATCATAAATTGCAGGATGAGCCCAGAATGGGCCTTCACCTCCATCAAATTTAAAAGTACTGATAATTTTAAAATCAGTTGAGTCAGGTTGAACTAAGGCTATATTCCCACCTTTTTCTTCCAAACAATAAAGTAAACCATCTGCTGCAATTATAGAACCTTTTGTATGCCAGCATTTTTCCCAGTTTGTCTTGCCAGTCTGCCAATTGACTGACACCCATTTCCCTTTGTTATTATTAATCCAATTGGAGCCATATAAATTACCCTCAAACAGCACATCACCGCCAATCTGAGTATCTATAACCTCATTCTTCCATTTTAATGACACGGATCTTCCATTTGCCGAAAGAGAAATCATGATGGCAATATGATTGTAACCACTTGTTTCAAAAATATCACCATCATAATATATTGGGGTATTTGGATTAATTTTTCCCCAATTCCCAAGCTCATACGGAGTAAGATCAAAATTCCAGAGGATCTCTCCATCAGCCGAATTAACTCCAATCAAGCTATTTGCCGTCTCTGCTAGTATGATTTTCATCCCATTGCGTTCGATAAGTTGAGATGAAGCATATGAACTGGTGCCTCCAACACTCTTTGTTTTCCAGATTAATTTGCCTGTTATCTTGTCGAAAGATACAACTGTCGTCTCCTCTCCTCCTGTGACATAAAGAGCTGCCATATCAGTCAGAAGGACAGACTCTGATATACCCCAAAAACCAGATCTTCCTTGAAATTCTTTTTGAGCATCCTGAAACCATACCTTTTTCCCATCACGAGCATCAAGACAGCAAACTTCGCCCATACCACTTATCAAGTATATTTTATCGTTCTGTATGGTAGGGGTACATCGGGAATCGGGATAAGAATTTGGCCATGATCGTCCATAATTTTGATCCCAAATCAATTTGCCCCTTTGATCATAAGCCGAAATTACATCCATTGTATCCTTTTTAATTCCGGTAACATAAATAATTCCCTTATAAACCACTGGTTGTGAATATCCTTTCCCTATTCCAGAAATTTCGGAATCGATTGTTGGTCCTGATTCGGGCCATTTTTTCAGCAGGTTCTTCTCAGGATATATTCCATCGCGATAAGGTCCGCGCCATTGTACAGTTTCTTGCCCAGACACAGCAGAAATTAAAAAAATCAGGGTAAATATCTGTAGTAATTTCATAACTTGGATTCTAAGCTTTAACATTGTTAACCAGGGAAAAATCACTCCAACTATAAAATAAGTATGTCACCAAAATAATGTCGCTATAGTTAAATAAGGTTCAAAGATGTCTTTTATATTTTAATGAAAATCCGGTTTTTATATAGCCAAAAACAGATATACCACATTGATCCCCAAGCAGCTAGACTTGTCATTATTTCTACAGTCAGGTTTCCTCCCCAGCCAAACAGTACTTTTGTGAAAGGAATAAATATTTTGCTTACCAATTCGGCGCCTCCGATTTCAAAAAAAAGATAAATAAAAATACAGTTCATTCCCACAATGATAAAGAACTTTGATCCCCTGGCAAATAACTTCTTCACATCAATGAGCCAATAAGAGAGGCATAGAGCCAGGATGGCCCACCCACCGCTGGCAAATACAAAAGAGGATGTGGCTATCTTCTTAATAATCGGTGTTATATCCAGCAAATCAAGCGAGAATCCTACCAATAAGGCGGCGAGGCCGCAAATCACCATGAGCTGAATTTTCTTTCGCGCCGGACGGTCACTCATCAGGAATTGTCCGAATAAAACCCCCCAAACAGTATGAGCAATTGTTGGGATAGCATTCAGCGATGCCCAGATACTTGTTTTATCTACACCCTCAATCTTAATATTTACCCATGCACCCAGATTTTCATAAGCCACCCAGGGATGATTAAATCCATCAACCGGGAAAAAGCGGTAGGCAAGGTCTGTCAAAAGTAGAATCACCAAGGTAAAAATCAACTGAAAGGAAAAACTTTTTCTCATAATTAGGAAAGCAACCAGATAAGTTACCGATAACTGTGCCAGTACGTCCTGAAAACGGAAACCGATTTCGCCGGGTTCAATGCAATATAATGCCCATCCTAAAAATAACAGAAGAACAGAACGTTTAATCGCGTGGTGTAATATTTGTTTATGAGTATCCCCCTTTTTTATTCTGTTGGCAACTGCAAAGGGGATGGCCACTCCAACAATAAACATAAAAAAAGGTTGAATCAGATCCCAGAAATGCAGGCCATGCCATTCATGATGACTGAGTTGAGTACCAATAAACTTCATAATACTACTCCCTTCAATTGAATTGAGGTGACCAAACAGCCGGGTGCTTTCACCGATCAGGAGAAACATGGTAATGCCCCGAAAAAAGTCTACCGATGTGACCCTTTCTGTCATTACAGATGCGGGATCTTTTGTAATTTTATCCATTTGAATTTTGTTTTAATTGTTATTTGATATTTTTTTGAACAATTCCTGTGTTACCTCCCTTTTCTAATAACAAATCTATGGGTAGATTCGATTTCCATGATCCACTAGTGAAATCAGGTATATCAATGGAATTTGAGCGGTTTGCAACCGACCATTCACTAAGAGGTGCAATAGAACTCCATAAAGCTGCATCATAGACGTCCTGATCCAAAGCTAATCCATTATGCAAACAATCAATTGTGCGCCAATCCATTAAAAAATCCATACCTCCGTGGCCACCAACCTGTTTAGCAATTACACCAATCCGTTTAATTATTTCAGGGGTATATTTTTCTTCAATTGCCTTATACTCTTCCTCTGATACCCAATTATCTTCGACAGAGATCTTGCCTGGCAGGGGATACTTCAGCGCAGATCCTTTAGTCCCGCTTACTTTATGAATTCTCGAATAAACATTCGGCGATGTGACATCATGTTGGACCATGATAGTCCTGCCTGAACTTGTTCTTATGGTAGAAGTCGTCATATTACCCCTATAAGGTCTATCGACATACGGTCTGTAAAATCCATCACTTACTGCCAGTTTTTTTGCTGTTTCATTCATCAGAAAATCCTTGCTCATCATAGATACCAGATAATCCAATTTATCACCCCTGTTGATACCCATGACCTGGCAGACTGGACCCAGTCCGTGTGTAGGATAAAGGTTTCCACGTCTGTCTGCATTCTCCCTGAGACGCCACATATCCCAGTAAACGGTTTTACTGAAATTGGATCCTAGGAGATTGTGGATATATGCCCCTTCACCGTGCACGATTTCGCCAAAGAATCCTTGTCTGGCCATATTTAGCGTTAAGAGTTCAAAAAAATCATAACAGCAATTTTCCATCATCATACAATGCTTCCGAGTTCTTTCAGAAGTTTCAACCAATTGCCAGCATTCTTCCAATGTCGTTGCTGCAGGAACTTCAATGCAAACGTGTTTTCCTTGTTCCATGGCATAAACAGCCATCGGAGTATGCATATTCCAGGGAGTCGCAATATATATCAAATCAAGGTCCTCCCTTTCGCACAGTTTCTTCCAGGCATCAACATTGCCTGTATAAATTTCAGGAGCAAAACCAGCTCCCTCAATGCTTTTTTTGGTTTTTTCAGCTTTTTCTGGAAGAATATCACACAATGCCTTAATATCCACCCCTTCAATAAGACTTAAATTAGACACATGGCTTGGACCTCTGTTTCCCAGACCGATAAAGCCGACCCGAATAGAATCAAGTTTAGGAGCTGCATAACCACACATGTTAAATATCTGGCTCCGCTGCTTTACTGCCTGGTCCCTGATACTATCAAGATTTGAATTTATATTTTTTGAGGTAGGAGATTCAATTGCCTTTAAAATATTAGCCCCAACCAGGCTGAAACCGGCTAAACCGCCAAGTTTTAAAAAATTTCTACGATTGCTTTTCATTCCTGAACAAATTATAAATTATTTAATTTCAATAGTTTGTCAATATTACCTCTGAAAAATGGGGGATAAAAACTTTAATCCGTCTTCCATACTCTGTCGCCAATAGCTCCAATTATGATCGCCTTCGCGAACGCGAAATTCATGTGTAACTTTCCTGGCATTTAAAGTAAAATTGAGGAGTGAATTTCCGAGTATGCGCTCATCTTTATCGCCACAATCAATATAGTATTTAACAGAATTGAGCTGTTTTAACGGGAGTTTGGCGGCCAGATCCAGGATGCTGTTTTTTCTCCAGGTTTCGGGTAAGGTATCTTCCACCAATTTTCCATAACATTCATTTGAATTTCCTTCACCAAGTCTGAGTCGTTTTATCATTAGGCTATCGTTACGAACTGCTGCGCTAAATGCGAGACATGCAGCAAACATATCGGAATGTTTGAAAGCGTATAGTAACGAACCATATCCACCCATTGATAATCCACTAATAGCTCTGAACCTCTTAACTTCCCTGATTCGATAAGTTTTTTCGATTATTGGGATAAATTCTGCGAAAAAAGCATCCTCGTAGCGAACCGAATCGTTGTAATTGTTAATATAGTATGTCAAACCGGCATCGGGCATAACAATAATTATTGGAGCAGATTCACCGGAAGCAATTAATCTGTCGGCCGTAGAGTTGATATTTCCAAACTGAATCCAGGATACTTCATTATCTGTTGAGCCATGAAGTAAATAAAGTACCGGATAGGATCGGTTAGAAGTATTGTAATCATATGGAAGATAAATTGAGTATTTAATATCCCGTCCCAGAATAGTACTCTTCACTATCAGGCTTTCTTTAACGGTACCTCTGAAACATGGATTTTGAGCTATTAGTAATCCTGAAGTAAAAAAAAGGAGGCTAAACATCAGATAATTAATGACTTTCATTTGTATATAATTTGTTTTTATTGGTTAAATGGCACAAAGATCAGTGATGCTTACAGCTATGATGGGAATATTCATGAGGTAAATTACTGCACCTTTATCTATTTAGTTAATAAATCACTACCAATAGACTTTTTGGCCCATGCGCACCATAGACCAGGCTCTGTTCGATATCTGCGGTTTTAGATGGACCTGATATAAACACCCCAAATCCGGTATTTTCCAAATTGAGCCGGCAATAGGCTTCCATCATATTACTTAGAATCTTCCCGGAATCCAATCTGACGATGAACGTTTGAGCAATAAAGGGGACCAACCGATTTGGAAAATCAGATTCATCCAGCCATATCGCTCCGTTCTCGGCAACTCCCAATTGGCCTTCCAAGATAATTGTATCAATTTGATCGAGTTTCTCTTTGGAACAATCAGCACCATATTGATCCCAAAATCCATTTTTGCCGATTTGGTGTGCTTCCGGAAAATGGATTGAAAGATAAGTGTCAATCTCTTCATTCAGACTTAATTCAATAAACTGTGCCCCAACTTGGTTCAGGCTTTTCTCAAAGATTTCCAGCAATTCCCTTCCCGATTTTGGATCAGTAACCTCCAGATATTTCTGTAAAGGTGTGAACTCAGGTTTATTCTGCCTGATTGTTTTTAAAATACTATCCCTGCTCATTTCCCGACCTCCTTTCCAAAGAATTTTTCCTGTACCACTGTTTGAACGATTCCCTGGGCGCTTCGGGCAATTCACGCTCCCTTCCCCAGACATTGATTCGGTGGTATATCAACTTCCCGGATAAATTCCTGATTGCCCAACGTGCAACCTTTCCTGACAGGTTGTACACGGTATTATGAGCTAAAACAATCCCGGCTATCTTCATTAAATACCTTTTCGAAAGAGGTAAAATTTTCTGTTCACTTATTTCCTGTCTCCAATCATAAAGCAGCTCATGAATATTAATTTTTACCGGACAAACATTGGTGCAGGATCCGCAAAGCGTAGAGACAAATGGCAGATCCTTAAATTTATTGATATCCGAATCGGGACCTAGAATTGACCCGATCGGACCTGGGATTACATAATTATAACTGTGTCCGCCACTCCTCCTGTAAACCGGGCAAGTGTTCATGCACGCTCCGCACCGGATACATTTAAGAGAGTTCCTATAGGTTTCATTACCCAGGAGTTTTGATCTTCCATTGTCAACAATAACCACGTGCATCTGCCCACCTGGCTTTGGCTTCCGGTAATGAGAGGTGTAAGTGGTTATAGGCTGTCCAGTAGCGCTTCGTGCAAGCAGCCTTATAAAAACAGCCAAATCTTTTGTCCCGGGGATGATTTTTTCAATCCCCAGGCAGTGAATTTGAACCTTTGCAGCGTGAACACCCATGTCTGCATTCCCTTCATTGGTACAAACAACGACTGTTCCTGTGTCGGCGACGGCAAAATTAACCCCCGTGATAGCTACATCAGCGGCAAGAAATTTTTCACGAAGATGGGACCGTGCCACAGCTGTCAAATATTGCGGGTCTGAATTGCCTTTTGCTGTTTTAAGTTTTTCTTCGAATAACTCTCCGATCTCTTCTTTTTTCAGGTGAATGGCAGGTAAAACAATATGGCTTGGAGGCTCATTCCGAAACTGGATAATCCGTTCTCCGAGATCTGTGTCAACAACTTCCACCCCGTTCTTTTCAAGATACGGGTTCAGTCCGCACTCCTCTGTAAGCATCGACTTACTTTTTACAATTTTTTTCGCTCTATTCTTTTGGATGATCGTGAGAATTAAATCATTAAATTCTTGTGCATCACTTGCCCAATGCACAGTTCCCCCATTTTCAATGACCTTTTCTTCAAATTGAAGTAAATAATTGTCCAGATTGGATAGTACATGATCCTTTATTTGAGAAGCCTCTTCCCGCAAATCTTCCCACCCTGGAACCGACCAGGCTGCCACGTCCCGTTTTTGGCGAACCATCCATAAGGTCTGGTCGTGCCAGTCGGCCCGGTTTTCGTCTTTCAAGAATTGAGCTGCCTTCTCAGAATGTCCTCTCATAGCCGGTTGCAGTTTAGAATTTCAGCAATATGTACCACTTTGGTATTCCAGTTTTGTCGTCTGATAATTCCTTCAAGATGCATCAGACAAGACATGTCGGTTGCAGTAATTATTTCGGCACCATTAATCTGATGATCACGAATCCTTTCTTTACCCATTTTGACCGATACTTCAGGCTCAATTACTGAAAATGTCCCTCCAAATCCGCAACATTCATCTTTCCTGTCAAGGGAAATAATCTCAATTCCTTTTGCCTTCCCAAGAAGTTGATGAACTTTGGAAAATTGTTTGGCAGCCAATTCTGTGGGTATCCCCAATTTGAGCCCCCGTAAACCATGGCAACTTTGGTGAATGCCCACCTTGTGAGGATATTCAATCTTTAAATCCTCCATCCCCAGCACATCGATAATGAATTCACAAAGTTCATAGGTATTTTGACGGACTTTTTTCACCTGATCTGTCTGATCCAGAATATTGTAATGCTCACGGATATAATAAACGCAACTTCCGGAAGGGGAAACGATGTAATCAAATTCACTGAAATTCCGGACAAAGTTTTTGCATACCGGGATAGCCTCCCGTTCAGCCCCGCTATTGGCGAGTGGCTGACCACAACAGGTTTGCTTCAACGGATAAACAATATTCAGTCCAATCTTTTGGAGTAATTCCAATGTGGCAATCCCAACCTGGGGATAAAACTGGTCAATATAACAGGGGATGAAGAGGCCAATCTTGATCATTATCTAGGTTTTATTTTGATGTAAATTTAGGATCTTAAAGCAAAAAGATTCATTTTTTGTCTCACCAATTCTTTCATTTTTTCATATATCGGAACATTATAAACATCAATAGGCGAAAATTTTGTCTTGTGAATTTCTGCCTGGACAGCCGTTGCATCAATATAAACCTTGTGGAGTTCGGTGGCAAGGTTTATTTTGCGGATTCCAAACCTGATAGATTGCTGAACATCAGCGTCTGGCGTATCAGAACCTCCATGCAATACAATCGGAATTTTTACCAGATCAGATATTTTTTTCAGTCTTTCCAAATCAATAAATGGTGCTTCTTTGTAAAATCCATGGGAAGTGCCAATGGCAACAGCCAGTGCATCAATTCCTGTCTGTTGTACAAACTCCAAAGCTTCTTTAGGAACAGTGAGAAAATTTTCACAATCAACAGTTCCTTTCGGAAGTAATCGTCCGAGTTCGGCCTCTACTGAAATATCGTGCAGATGGGCGATTGCAACCACTTCTTTGGTCATTTGGATATTTTCTTCCATAGGCAGATCAGAAGCATCAATCATCACAGAGGTAAAACCATATTGCACTGCCCGTATTACCTGATCAATGGTTTTGCCGTGATCCAGATGCAATACCACCGGAACATCTGTATTTTCTGCCATTACCTTTACCAGTGCAGCAAAGTCGCGTGCTTTATCGTCATTAAACAAACGGTTAAATATTTGAATAATTACAGGAAGTTTTTCTTCTGAAGCACAATCAATAACTGCTTTTAAGCTTTCATAATTTCCAATATTAAAAGCCCCTATTGCAATATTTTTTTCTTTAGCAATTGCAAGAGCTGTTGCTAATGTAACTAATGGCATATCTTTTTAGAATTATGTTTAAATAAAAATTCATTAACTTCTTCAAATGTTGGGATACCTGTTCTTCCTCCAAATTTCATACATTTTAGGGCTGCGCAAGCATTGGCAAATTCCAGGACATTATCCATTTCCCACCCTTGGATATAAGCATATGCAAATGCTCCATGAAAAACATCCCCAGCCCCGGTAGTATCAACTACTGGAACATCATAAGCATCTTTTTGAATAGTACCATCTTTTGTTACGGCCAATAACCCTTCTTTTCCACACGTTACTGCCGCAATAAGGCATCCAGTTGCAAACATTTCTTCGACAGCTTTATGAATGTTTGTTTCTCCAGAGTAGCCAATTGCAAATGATTCGGAAGCAATACAAATGTCAGCAAGCCCAATAAGGATATCAATATGCGGAAGCAATGTCCCGGCATCCAATGAAACGATCACCCCATTATCTTTAGCAATGCGGGCCGCTTTTATGGCTGCCTCCACATTATGCCCATCAAGGTGCAATAGTTTCAGTGATTTAATAAATTCAGGATCAACCTGATCCGGATCCATAGGAAGTGAAGTTCCCTTGGTCCACGCGATGCTTCGCTTCCCACTTTCTTTTTCAATCCAGCAGAATGCAGCTGGTGATTCAACGCCACTTTTCACCTGAATATAGGATGTATTTACATTCTCCTGACTAAGACCCTGAATAATTTCTGATCCCCGATCATCATTCCCGACAGCTCCAATAAAAGCTGTCCGGGCACCAAGTCGGGCTGCTGTCACAATTGCAGTCGCAGCAGGTCCACCACCTTGGACCAAACTATGAATTATTTCAACTTTCTCATCCATAGGAATATGAGGAAGAATGTACAAATAATCCAGAGAGCAGAAGCCTAGTCCGGCAATTTCTATATTCTTCACCGTTTTGTCTTGAGTAAATTTTCACACTTTATTACCCAATTGTAATTATCCTCAGGTCTTGACAGGAAAAGCCTCTTTTCACCGGCCATCATCCAAAGCATATATAAGGAATCCACCGGGGAGGTTCCAACTGGATGATATCCGTCAGCCAAAATCGTTGTATCTCCGTCGCGAAGAAGATATGCATCATCTCTCGACTTGTCATCAGTATAAGTGACCTGTAAGCCAAAACCGGATGACGGATTTATCCGAAAATGATAAATCTCGTCCATATCAACTTCCACAGGTAAGTTATCATTGTCATGGCGATGAGGTGGAAAAGCCCAGTTTCCAGGTGGAATTAAAGTCTCACCGATGAACAGATTTTCAGCGTTTACTTTCTGGTCAATGATAAAATAAGCCTTTCTGGTCCAATTTAAAACACCGAGATTTACTTCTGTGACATCATCTGGACCAATTAAAACCGGGCTTGATTTTAAAGTTGAACCTGCAGAACATATCCCTATTTCGACTTCAGTTTCCGCGTCAATTTTATAGGGAGTATGACATGGCAGATAGACTGTTGTTGGTTTACCTGAGAATACATCTTTACGGATACCTATTTGCTCAAAATTAAAATCATCTCCAGAGAAAGTACAAGTTCCAGACATGATCACAAAAGCAGATTCATTTGTTTCTGTCTTCCCTGAAAAGGAGCTGCCTGCCTTCATTTTCAAGGTATCGAATATGGCTTTTTTCAGACCTGATTCACCTTCGGCCACAACCTGGTTATAGCCGTAATCTGGTTGATATTTTTTCAATAAACTCATAGCTTTAAATTTTATTTGTTTTAATTTGAAAATCTATTTAATTCATTATCAATTCAATTAGAAAATATTGATTATATCAATTCTGCCACAAATTCAGCTATATCGACTGCTTTAATATCAGCATGATCGCCAATATTATTTTTGGCAGTAGCTGATAAGGTGATTATAATTGTACAGTCTATATCATTTGCCTGAATTCTGATTTTTCCACCTAGTTTATCACCTTGTGTAAATAACCGATCGTTGAAGGTAAAGGCAGCCTCACCGGTTGAAAGTAATTTTTCGCGATTCCAGCGCATCTCCACAAAATTATCTCCTGCAGAAGATTTTATGATTTCCCGTGGAGCTACAAAAACAGCATTAAATCGACCTAAGAATTCAGAATCGGCCAATGTTATTTTCCCAGTTGTTTTAGCTAGCTCCAAACTTCCTGATTTGACTAATTCAGCCAAATACTCTGACATATGCAAGATTTTCACCTTGGGATCAAATTTGAAGCCCCATCCGGGATAGTCATTCTTAAGGGCATCGTAAGCCAGAGGATCAGAAACCACTACTTTCTTACAGCCTGAATTGATTATTCTTGAATGAATCTGGCCGGCTTTTATAATAGCCTGATCTGGATAGCCAAGCAAGTCAAGGATCTTTCCACTCTCAGGCTCATTTTTAAGAAGTGTATAGGAGATATTCAAGTGATTAAATATTTTGATAGCCGCCCGGGCAATTTCTGGATTCCTAAAATTTATTTCGGATCCCATAAAATATAATACATCTGCTTTCTTTTCTTCAATTGTCTGAGAGAAGGAAGCTGACTTTACGATCTGGTATGGATTGTCACTTTCAAGTAACGATGCCTTTATTGATTCAACTACCTCAAGTGTTTGACCTTTCCGAACTATATCCTTTCTGGCAAATTTGATTAATTCCGGGATGTTATAGGCGCCAATCTCGAAACCTGCACACCAACTCTTACACGAGCCGCAAACAAAGCAATTATAAATAGCTTCCACAGTTGATTTGGCATATTCCTTCCCCGCAATATAAACGCTTTGCAGTAACATTGCCCTTCCCCTTGGAGTGTCTGACTCTTTGTAACTTATGAATTCTGAAGGGCAGGACTGCCTGCACATCGGACAGTACCGGCAAGCTTTTATGGTATCTAAATTATTTTTCGATATTGATGTCATATTGTGTTTATTAATTTTATTTTGATTTATACTCCAAACCCCAATTTGCCTGGATTCATGATTCCATTTGGATCAAGAGATTTCTTTAAATTTTTGAGGATATCAAAAGAATTCCCGTATAACTCCGGTATAAGCCTGCTAAGTTTCAACCCTATTCCATGATGTTCATTTAAGACCCCCCCTGCCTCAATTGCTGCCCTTAATGCATCATTCCAGATGCTGTTGTGGACAAAAAGCAATTCATGAGGATCTTCAGGTGGAGTTTCGATAATAAACCTGGCATAAAGCATACAACCCCAATTAAACCAATGTGAGAAATGTCCGATAAACCTTGCCTGAGGATATTTGGTCCCAATCACATTCTTCATAGCATTAAAAATATTTTCAATATTACTGTAGGTTGAAACAGTATCCAAAGTGCCGAAACATTGAGGCAGGCTGAACATATATGGAGGGAAAAAGAATTTGTAGCGGTTTTCCCACCATTGCTGACCCAGATTTTCGCCCAAATCTTCACCGCCTTCTTCGTCGGCTATTTCTCTTGCATACTTTAACTGCAGATCCACCATTTCTTTACGACCATCGAAACCATAAACCATATAAGCCCCTTTTTTGTCAATTCCCAAAACTTTATGAATTACTTCTTTCGTCTCATCTTCACTGTATAACCTGATTACTGAAGGTTGTAGTTTTTCAGTCATTAACCGTTGTCCGACTCTTAATCCAGTGGTAAGGTCCTTAAAAATAAATGCCCGAAACCTTCTCACCTCTGGAATTTTATTTATCGTCAATGTTACTTTGGTGACAACGCCCAATGTCCCTTCGGAACCAATGAAGAGCTGATTTAAGTCCGGACCACAGGCTGTTTTTGGAACCGGGAGACTTTTAATAATTTCTCCATTCGGAAGGACAATTTCCATGTTAACGATCATATCTTCAAGTTTCCCATACTTTGTAGATAGAACTCCAGTGCCTCTGTGTGCAATAAAACCTCCCACTGTAGCACAATTTGCAGAAGCAGGGTCATGCATGGTTGACAGGCCTTGCTTCTCAAGTTCCCATTCAAGGTGTTGCATAATAATCCCTGTTCCAACTTCCACAGTCATGGAGTTTTGGTCGATACAAAAGATTTGATCCATTCTTTTGGTATCAAGGATAATCCCTCCGAAAACAGGAAGAGCACCACCTTGGGATCCGCTGCCACCTCCCCAGGTAGTAACGGGGATCTTATAGTTATTGGCGATTTTCAAGATTTTTGAAACTTCAGTTGCATTCGCGGGATGAACAATAAAGTCTGCCGATGGGCGGGTCAGATCTCTTCCTTTCTGTCGGTCGTGCCACATTTCAGGGATCCAAAAATAGTCGACCGAATAAACCTCCTTATCGGAAGATTTTGTTGATACATAATCCTTGCCGACAATGTCCTGCAACTCGAAAAGGACCATGTCAAACATGTAAGAGCTTTGTTCTAATTTCATTGGTGAATAATTTATTTTTTATTGATTCTTTTTAATTTATAATCTTATTCATGCACTGGTAAATATCTTTGAGCCTGTCATGTATCTCAAGATACAGCTTAAAAAACACGATGTATTTATGATGATTGGAATAATTAGGTTCAAAAATTTTATCAACTTTTAGACTCTTTTGAACTGCTGTAACTACGTCAGGAAAAACACCAATTCCGACTCCCGCGAGCAGGGCTGAACCATAGGACGCATCAGTAAAAGATGGTCTTATCACTTTTTTCCCGAATACATCGCAAATGATTTGCGACCAGATATCGCTTTTCGCTCCACCTCCGATTATGATAAATTCGGCAACTTCCAGGTTCATATTTTCAATCATCCTGAAACAATCCTTTAGTGAGTATGCAACACCTTCCATCACAGCTTTGATGAAATGGCCTTTATGGTGTGACATTGAAGCTCCAATAAAACTAGCCCTCAAATGTGGATCCCAATATGGAGCTCTCTCACCCAGAAGGTATGGATGAAAAATCAATCCGTCAGAACCTGCAGGTAATGAGATAATTAAATTTTCCATTAGTTGGTATTCGTTAATCCCGCTACCTCTTGATTTTTCAGTTTCTTCAAAGCAGAAATTATCACGAAACCACCTCATGGCATAGGCAGCTGTATTGGTAGCAGCAGCAGTATACCATAGGCCTGGGACAACATGTGAATAGGTTAAAGTGCGTGGATTTGGATTTGGACTGTCCGTCATTAAATTGACATTCCCTGCTGTCGCTAACTTGATGACGCATTGTCCAGCGTTAATAGCTCCTGCGGCATAATCCTCAACAGTAACATCAGAAGTCCCGCATGCAACTGGAGTGCCTTCAGATAACCCAGTAATTTTTGAAGCTTCGAACGTGATTTTGCCTACAATATCAGTCGGAGAAAATATTGGCGGCAACACTTCAGTGGATAATCCAATCAATTGACATAACTCTTTTGACCACTCTTTTTTCCCGATATCAAATAATAGGGTTCCCTGAGCATCAATGATATCAGTTTCCCAACTTCCGGTCAATAAATACCGGATGTAGTCTTTCACGAACATGATCCGGTGGATCTTTTTAAAGTTGTCTGGTTCATGGTACTTTACCCATAATAATTGAGGAAGTGTCCATGTTGGTGAAACCTTATGATATGTAAGCCTGAAAATTTCAGCTCCCCATCCTTTATCGAGGTAAGCTACTTCATCTGCACTACGCTGGTCTGTCCACATAATTGTGGGCCTGATTACCTTCATTTGCCTGTCTAAAAGAACTGCATTGTGTGTTGAACCATCCACTGCAATCGATTTGACGTTTTTCAAATCAATATTTTTCGATTTTCTTATTTTTGTCAAACAGGTGGTTAAGGCTAAAATCCAGTCGCTAGGATTTTGTTCACTATAGGATGGCTTGGGATGATAGGTTTCATATTCTTCCGAAAATTCAGCCATAATATTTCCAATCACATCGATGACTGTAATTTTACACCCACCAGTGCCAAGATCAATACCTAAAAGCAGTTTGTCGCTCATTTTTTTAATTAAAAGTTAAGCGTAATTATCCCCTTTTCGCCCTGAAAATCACGGCCGGAAACTTCCAGAATCAACATGTTTAGATTCTCATTATACAACGTTGATTTGATCTGCAGATTATTATTTGATGAATCAATTGTTTTAGGCTTAGCACATATCAATTTAATAAATTGATTACCAAACATTTTAATCCTGAACTTTAGAGTGTTTTCACTCGACTCAAGGCTGTAAATATTATAGGTACCATCGTTCAAAATGCAATTCTCCAGAAGCTGACTGCCAAATGAATAGTCCAGTCGGTAGATTTTTTTTTCAAGTATAGGCAGATAAAGAAAGGCGAATCCACCATCTTCGAGATAGCCGCAGATTTTCTGATGATCAATTGAGACTGAGGATATATGTTCGTACCTGTTGAGTTTTATCTTGATTACCATATTCCCCAATAAATCATTTTTATAAACTTCATCTGGCATGCCAGAATTGTCAATCACTAGACAATTTTCAAGCTTTTCCGTAACTTTTGAGAAATTATTGTACAACCATTGAGAATGCAACTGTTCAGTATTCTTTGCCACGTACCGTCCGGGGGTCTCTTGTACCCTTTTATAATAACTAATAAATTGTCTGGTTACCTGTGGCTGGAGGTAATAATCCTGTGCCAGCCAGTTTGCCCAATGGGATTCGATGATATCGCTTTCCTGAATTTCAAGGGGAACCGAGGGGAGTGCTCCAAGACGCCACCATTCATTTCCATAATTAATTCTGTTTATAACGTGAACACCATGGTCAAAGCCACCGCTATTCTTTCCTTCGGGTGGTTTCAGTTCAGATATGAATGAAAAATCGGTATTTGCATATTTAACTCCATTTTGATGCAGTAGTTTACCCAAACTATAATCTTCCTCGGGATTCCAATAGTAGCTGTAAGAACCTGGAACAAAACTTTCAGGTAGCGAATGCCCATTTTCAGGGGTCAGACCATATTGCGCCAGGATTTCCTTAAAGCATCTGAAATGATCAACCAATATCTCTTCTGGCCAGGGCTTTTTATCCTCTCGGTTATACCATTCAGCCCTTATTTTGTGCATCTTCTCAGGCCAATATTCATGTCCAACCCCATGTATACCAAATTCAAGAAATGCGGCATTATCCCTAACATAAGCCATTATTTCATTCTGTTCATCACATACAATTTCTGAATTGTCCCAATCTTTACCATACATCGTAGTTGTCGGATATTTGGCACAAACATTAGCTCTGTCCATCTCACACAGCACAAACAATCCCTGGATCCTGACACCAACAGCTTTTCCCACTTCTATAATGGCTCTGTAATCACTCTGCGCCATGCGTTTATTTATGCCAGTACGATAGGGTCCCTGGCCGCCATTTGCGCCAATACTGGTGCCAATATTCCAACCTAAATCATCAATGGCAAAAGCAAAAGCCCTAGGAATTATAATTTCATGTTCATTGTTCTTAATCAAAGACATGGTAGTAGGTCTATTTAAATTGCTTAAATACTTATAGGAGTTCTAATGGTATCTTCATCAGTAAATAACACCCAGTTTTTATGTTCCTGAATCCATGTAACCGGATAATCGTCGCCAATTTCACCAAGGACAGCGATACGAACTACGGTTGTGGCCCAGTCAATACCGGGAATGCCACTTCTGGTCATTAGTAGCACCTCATCTGCCGCCAGCAATTGATTTAATCCGACAGTAATTCCTCTGCGCGGGAAATTTTCAAGGTCCCCACCTACACCGGACCTGATTGCTCCTAATGTTACTGTAAAGTCATTGATAAATGTAACCCGCGGGTCAGTATTCCTTACCCATGGTTCTGGTTCATTGAAGGCCAGATGACCATGTACTCCCACGCCGGCATAGGTAACATCCAGATGTTTGGCTGCTATCCATCCTTTTAATTGATTCAAATTTGCTGCTGTAGGAAAGATGACTCTTGAAAAATCAGGAAGTAATTCCTTATCAATGGTTTCGAAGATTTTATACAATTGTCCTCTCAAACTCAGGTAGTGGTCAGCAGGAATTTCCACCCCATTGATATCGGCATACTCATCCATAAAGAAAAAGTGCACGTTTGCCAATGAGATGCGTTCCCTGTTCACCATTTCAACAAAAATTGGATATTGCTGCCAGGGACCAAATGGGAATATTCCCGCAGTTTCCTTGCCTATTGCATTATTGCTCACGATCAGATTTCGCATATGCTCGGCGAAATGCTGATAAATTTCCCAGGTATCTTTCAAAACAATCAAGTGTTTACCCGCTTTAACCTTAACCTCTTCGGCATTTAATTTATTGAGTTGCCTTACTTCATCGCCTCTTTTCATTTTTTAATTTATTTGATTGTAATTCAATAGATTGTGTAATTATTATATAGATATCTTTGGCCTTTATTCTAGATGAACTTTTATTCATTAATAACTAATACTGTCTCTTTACGGATTTTATATCCGTATTTACCAAAATAGAATATAAACAGATAGGCGGGAATCAAAATCCAGTATCCATGTTGATAATCATTGATAGAAGCAATTTCAGTCTTTTTAAAAGTATCAATAACAAATCCAAAAATCCATGGAAAAACTGCTGCACCTACAAGTCCCATAACCATAACTGAGGCTCCCGTTTTTGTGAATTTGCCTAAATCGGCAATGGCAAGTGGCCAGATTGCTCCCCACATAATTGAATTTGCAAAACCAACAGCAACCAAAAAGTAAATTCCAATTCTTCCCGGTAGGAAAATGACACAGATAGCAGCTATAATACCTATAAGGGCAAATAGTTTGAGAGCATTTGTTTGAGAGATAATTTTGGGAATCATCAAAACGCCAATGATATAACCAACAAACATTCCAATTGGAACATACTTGGCATATCCCTCAGGATTTGCCACACCTTCACCAAAAATAGTTTTTGCAAAGCCGATGATTGATACCATTGGCAGAACTTCAACCCCAACATAAAAGAATATAGCTAAAACACCTAAAAGCAAATGTGGCATTTGTAAAATGCTTGATTTTCCTACAGAATATGAACTTGTATCGTTTCCATTTTCTCCACGAACATTGATTTCAGGTAGTGGAGCGAAGTACATGAATACTCCTAATGTCACCAATATGGCCGTGACGATATAAAACGGTAGAGCAACCTGGCTTAATTTAACATCATTCAAATTCATGAAAAAACCAAGAAAAACTGGTCCCATCCACCAGGCCAGTTTATTCATCATTCCCATTAAACACATACGTCGCGCAGCGCTTTCTATTGGTCCGATTATAGTTACATAAGGATTAACAGACGCTTGCAGCAGTGTTTTTCCAATTCCGATAATAAAAAGAGCCAATAAAAAAGTGGATAAACTAATCGTCTTTGATGACGGAACAAACAACAGCATACCTAAACCCATTACGATCAAAGAAAAAACCATGCTCATTTTATAACCAACTTTTCTAACTACCCATCCTGCAGGTATACCAAAAACTACAAATGCTGAGAAAATGGCTACTGGAACCATATAGGATTGAGTAACTGTAAGATGTAAGGCATCCTTGAGAAAAGGAGTTAGAAATCCACTAATTCCAACGCCAAATCCAATGACAAAGAATAATATACCTAGGATGAGCAATGGAATAAACAATGTATTTCTATTTGTATGAAATCTTATTTTAGACATTTTTATTCTTCCTATTTGAATAATTTAAACCTTCCATTTTAGTTTAGTTTTTTATAATAGGGCAAGTCAGCTAATAGAACTTTTACCTCAATCTTGCAAGGACCTGTAATTATTTGTCCATCAAAACTTTCCCATTTGCCTTTAGGAATAACCACCCACCTTTTCACTGCACCTTTCGTCAGTATCGGAGCAACCAATAACTTGTCGCCCAATAAAAATTGATCGATTATTGTTGCATACCCTTGACCGGGATAGTCAAATTCCATCGGTTTCATAATTGGTTCTCCCGTTTTGGCAGCTTTTATTGCCAGTTCCAGAATATAATCCTTGAATTTTTCACGGATTTCAACTGCTTTCTTAACTGCTTCGAGATGAATTTCATCTAAAATCCTCCATGGAGCTACAGAGAACTGCATCATAGGCATTAGGGCGTGGCATTGCGCCGATCGTACGATTGACTCTTCATCAAGCTGATCTTTATTCTCGAAAGAAGAAACTTCACCTCCTCCAATCATATCGGGACAAGAGAAATAATAGCCCATTAATCCTTCAACCAACATATTTGGAATTAATAATTGCAAATCCCCAAAACCATGATCCTTATCGTGGAGCCGCTCACCTAATGGCTGTCCGCCCATTTTCCACATGGCACGGTACTCATTAAGCGGATAATCAAGTCCGATTTTTGCCCATGCTTCACAATGGTCGGCAGGAGTAGCATTGGGTTTGAAAGAATGAATATTGATATAGAATTCAAAATCTCCGGCATCAAGTTTAAAACCATCCACGCCAAATACGGAAGTCAGTTTGTTGAGTTGTGATTTGAACCACATTATAGTTCCGGGATTGGTAAAGTCTAATTCGGCACTTGATCCATTCCACCATTTGATCATGGCCGGATATCCATTGTCGTCGGTAATGAAATACTTTTTCACCATCAAATCGCGGAAGATATAGCTGTCGGGGCTTACGAAAGGACAAACCCATACCATCACTTTAAATCCCATAGTATGCAATGAATCAATCATCTGTTTGGGGTTTGGAAACCGGGCAGGATGGAAATTCCAGTTTCCATAATCCTCCTGCCAGTTATCATCAATCATCAATACGCCAGGGGGTAATCCATTTGCCAGAATATTTCGGGCATATTTCATGACATCCCTCTGATTCTGATTGTATACCAGTTCAATCCAGGTATTGTACTGAGGCCTTGTAAACAACATTGTATCAGGCATTTTACCTGAAGGTGGAAAATAGGTTTTGCTGGCAAAAGAATAGGCATCCTTCAGGTTTTTCCCAGCCTTATAGTACTGGAAAACAGCTAATTTGGCGTTCAATCTTAATTTACCGGGTACGAAATTGATGTTAAAAGGTTGTTCTGCCCATATGACCTCGCCTTGATTTGAAAGCAATAAAGGCTGTACCTGATTCCCAAAACTATTATCTCGGAAATCGGCATTATACAGCTTTTTCAATGGCATTTGGAATCCGTCATTAATTATCCCGGTCCACCAGAATGTGTTTTTATCAACGTTAAGGTTCAAACTATCCCTGTTTGTTGGTTGTTGCCCTCTGACCATGGTTGAAAGTGCAATTACGATTATTAGGCCCGAAAAGATCATTTTCATCGTTGTCACAATTAATCATTTATGGCTTGTCCTACCAACATTTGAAACTTCCAGTCTGTCTCATCAGAAGCTTCTTCCTGCGTTTGCTTCATCAAAATGCCTATTGTTTTTTCTTTCGGGTCAGCAAAATATTCAGTATTAAAATGGCCACCCCAACCATATGTACCCGCGTTGCCCAAACCCCCATAGTTCTGTCCTTTTTGGGTAACCACCGAAAATACCAGGCCATAATATTTGTTCCCGGTTTCATCAATAAATTTGCCGTTTTGATCGGCCATAATTGTCTGAATCGTTGTACGACTCAGGAAGCGTTTACTGTTGAATTCGCCTCCATTAAGATACATTTGCAAAAATGTAGCATAATCTTTAGCAGTACTGCACAGGCCCGCACCACCTGATAAAAATCTTTTAGCACCTGTAACCGGAAAGTCAGGATCATAACCTGTAATCGGATAATGAACCCATTTCCCATTTTCGGGTTTCTGAAGAGAAACTAACCTTCCGGCTTTGTCGGCCGGCAAATAGAACCAGGTGTCGTTCATGCCCAGTGGTTCGAAAATGCGGGTTCGCAAAAAAACGTCAAGTGGCGTTCCCGAGACAATCTCAATCAGATACCCAAGGACATCAAGTCCATTGCTGTATTTGTATTGTTCTCCCGGACTAAAATGCAAGGGAAGCCTGGCCATTTTCCGGGTGTTTTCTTCGATGCTGATGTTGGCAGTGGTCCAGGCATCAACAACACCATACTTTTGATACAACAGCTTGAAATCTTCGTCCGCTGCATCCGAAATAAACCCGTAACCTAAACCTGAGGTATGACAGAGCAACTGGCGGATAGTGATTTCGCTTTTGGCTGGAACTGCGGTATAGCTTGTATCGCTAAATTGAAATGTTTTCAAAACTTGTGGGTTCCTAAATTCAGGAATATATTTAGAAATGGGATCGTCCAACCTGAATTTACCTTCTTCCCACAGCATCATTACCGCAGTGGCTGTGATAGCTTTGGTTTGAGAAGCAATTCTGAATATGTCATCACGCTTCATTGCCCGCTCTGAGGGATTGTCAGCCTTACCAAATGCCTTGTAATAAACGATATTACCATTTCGGGCTACCAGTGCGACGACACCCGGAATATCACCTTTGGAAACCGCCTTTAAACACATGCTATCTATTCTGGCAAGCCGTTCAGTTGACATGCCTACGCTTTCAGGCAAAGCTTCGGTAAAAAGCAATGACTTCCTCTGCATATTAATCTGAGCAAAGCTTGCTATTGAGAGCAACGCGAATATTAAAACGAAATTTATTTTCATAGATTATCTCCTAATTGTTTAATTAAAGTTTTAAACTTTGTGATAGCCAGTTCTGTAAATCTGGAGAATTCCAATTTTCCAGAATAACTGCTTTCAAACTCAGAATTGCAGGATTCATAATAAAAGATTACGAAATACCCATTATTAAGCAAATCTGATTTTTCATTTCCCAAAGAATTAATGCTCACCTGGTAGCCATTTTTCAATCATCCCATAATATAGCTGTTCAGCTTGTATCATCCAGCTCAGGTCTTCCCGTTGGCTGGCCAAATGAAAATAACGATCTGGAACAAAGTTGGGAGGATTTGAAATAAATCGGGTCTGACAATAGACCGATTTCAGATTTTCCCATCTCTGATGAAATTCCTGCATGACTGTTTTAACGCTTTCAAACCCGGCTTTTTGTGTTGCCATATCAGAACTGTCACTCTCTTTTAAAGCAAGCAAAAGCCGGGGGGCAGTAATCTGAAAATCATAAAGAGCTTTCGAAAGAAGCCAATAATACCTATTCCTTTTTGCTGAATTATAAAGTTCAGTTAGCTTCGCTGATATCTCTTTATAATTGTTCATCTCAATAACAGACCGGTCCAGACGATCTTTATATTTCAGGCTCCATGAACCAGTCAATTTCAGATCAGGTAACTCAATTAGTTTAGTAGTATAATCAAACTGCTTCCTTTCCTGCCCTTCCAAGGGAGTAAGCCAATGTTCAAGTTGTGCCACACTTTGCAAACCATTTTCGTCGCTTAAAAGGTTCCCATTTTTAAAAAATGCTTCATACCACAACATTGACCCTTTCCTCAACTGATTGTTAAAACTCAAATAGTCTGGCATGGACAAGCCGAATTCTTTCTGCAGCCAGGCTTTATCGAATTCTTCCAACGACCGTCCATTAGGAGACCAACTGTATTCGGCGGATGCTATAAAACCAGGCCATCGATTTTCCATATGAGGTGACCGGTCATCCCATGCAGTACAAAGTTCTCCGTTGATCTTCTTCTCTGCTGCCAGTTGAATAAAACTCCGGATAGTTGAAATACCTGTTGAAGCAGTGCCTTTGTTGCGTTCGTCTGCTTGAAACAGAATTCCCCCCTGGGCATTAGTGGCTGTAGCTATCATTGCATTTAATCCGTGACTTTTGTACCATTCAAGGGTGCTGATATTTCCCGGTTGCCGGGCCATGGTATAATTCCATCGCATATAAACACAATTTTTAGGAAAGTCGGCAAGCAGGCTATCAAGTTTGGGAATTCCACGTTCCCAGGCTTTGGCAATTTCTACCGGAGTCAGCTCATCATTCTCTGTACTTTCTATTACTCCCGCATATTTTAATGGCATATCGTCCCAGAATATTGGAATCCGATTATTTTCTTTGGCAAATTCACATACTCTTTTGAGCCAGTAAAGGTTCAGAGCCATCATTCCATCTTTATCCGCAGTTGGTTTGCATCGTGGACATAAACCGATATTCCCGATCTCATCTCCGCCGATGTGGAGATACCTGGAGCCGGGTGTAGCATCAATTGCATCACGATAAAGATCGAATAGCACCTGATAGGTCCCTTCATTTAAGGGACAAAATGCCCAACGATTCCACGGTAATTCACGCAAATAGGCATATTCCTGATGTTTAAGAATATATGTAGCATGACCTAACCCCTGAACTAGAGGTGAGATTTCGATGTTTCTTTCCCTTGCATATCTCGTTAAGGCAGCCATCTCATCAATACTTATCGATTGCGGCGCGCCAACCATTGGCTGACGACGGTAACGAAGTTTATCCTCAAGCTCAAATACTACAGCATTGATTTTATAACGGGCCAGCCGATCAATGCTTTCGTAGTAATAATTCATGTGGTCCAGGTGGTGCTTGACATCCCAATGTACGGCCCTGTATGAAAGTGCAGGATAATCGGTGATTTTACATGCCGGAACCGGCTTCTGATAATCCCGCGCATCTTCCAGAAGCTGTTCGAGTGACTGACAGCCATAAAATAAACCAGCCTCACCATTGGCCAGGATTTCGACTTTGTCGGCTGAAATCGTCATGATATAACCTTCTTCTGAGGGAATGGAGGTCAGATTTTTATCCAAAATGAGTTCAAGCGTTCCCTTTCCGGAAAATTTGCTGACCGGAAGTTGTGTAAGCCTATCTCCCATCACCGGACATTTGAAATCGCCTTTCAGGAAAAGCTGATGAAGTCTTTCGGCTACAAGCCCTGAACCTTCGAGCAGAATCAGTTTTTGTGGCTGCGGAAGAATGACAAAAGGCGCAGGAAGCGTTTCTGTGGGTGCTCCAGTCACTAGGCTAAATGAGCATAGAGTGCAGATTACTAATGATATTATAACGTGTTTCTTCATTTCTTAATTATTTTTTTACAAACTGCTTTTAAACAAGAAGCAGACTTTTTCTTATCAGGAGAAGACTCCTGAATGGTGGTTTTTAATACTTGATTACTTTAAAACAATCCGATTTCCTTCCTGGCGTTTGAACCGATATAAAGTATATTCCGGAAGCAAAATTTGACAAATCTATTTTTTTTGTTTCGTTGCTATTTAGGAGAAACACGTTGACTATACTACCTGACATATTATAAATTGAACCCCGCATGGATAAATTTTGATTTGAAGCATATTGAATATTACAGTCCGAATTTGTAGGATTCGGGTAAATACTCAATTTATTGAGCTTTAAAGGGTCTATAATAACTGGAGGAGGTATTGAATCTGTACTGAAAAAAGAGGTAAGGTTCCGGTGGTAGAGCCCTAAAAACATCGTGCGGGGAGGTCCGTTCTCGTTCCAGGGATCCAAAACAAGCTTCCAGGATGGTGCAGGAGGACCAGTCCAAATCAGATTGGAAAGTTCAATCTTGTCGTTATTTCCTGAAATTTCGATCTGGTTAGCACCGGTAGTACCGTAACCATTGGCGCAATAATCGATTACATTAGTAATGAATATATCTGTACAACAATTGATTGTTGCATAGGGCTGGAATGCTTCTGTTTTCGCCCCGAATATCCTGACTTTCGAAGCATTCGCCATTTCGAGCATCGGCCACGAAGATACAGGATATAAAGCGCCTCCCCGTTCAAGGTTCAAACCGTAGAAGGTTAGTTGCTGTGAAGTTCCCAAGATCTTTACTTTTCTGTGGCCTGAATCTAAGGTGCCATTGACCCCTTTATCATCCTGATAATTGAAAACGCGCCCGCCACCGTTGCCTGAAAAATACAACCTTACCATATTTGGCTCATTATTCGCGTAAGCGGCATCTAAAGCAATAGTCCGTATAATCGAGTTGGCCCCAGCCAACCAATTCAGGCTGCCCATAAAATTAATATTCGTGGTATTGGTGGTGATATCCATCAGGTAGGTTGTGGCAGCAGCATTGCTTTCTGTCGTGATCAGCCAGGTTGCCGTCGCAGGGGTAAACCCGTTTGAGAAATTTGTCCCACATTTCCCAATTCCGGGGCATCCGCAGAAAATAGAATTGGATTTAAGTGTAATGGGAGTGGTGAGCAAATAAGTACCTTTAGGAAGAAATACTTTCTGATGGGCATTTATGGCATCCTGAATGGTCGCCGCCGATGATCCGGCTGGTACAAGAAACGCATCGGCATCTTCGAAAGATGGTGTTGATGCCCAGATGTGTTTCGAAGTCAGATCGGATGGTGGAATGAGCGAATCGATTTGAACAATGGCAGCAGTAGAATAAACGCCTCCAAGTGCATTATAGTGTGTTCCCGGGTAATTCGCTCCTTGTCCGTCATGTCGTGCAACCTTGTCAACATAGTTGAAACGGGCAATATGGGTCCAGGAATCGACCGGTGTTTTGGCAGCAAGATTTTCATCGCCATCGTTGTTCACGATTGTTCCGGCACCGGTCACATAGATGCCGTTTAATGCAACATTACAGCGCGAGAGATTTGAAATAGCCGTATTGGAACTATTTGAAGAAGTAAAGGTGATTTTTGAATCGATAAATGAAAAAGGAAAACAAATAACCGGAGCATAAGAGTCACCCTTCATAAATATGGCAGTACCGGATGCCTGACTAATGGTTATTCCCGACATGGTTATTCCTCCGTATCCCCACAAATGGAGCGCACTTACAGTCTGGTTGGTGAAGGTGCAACCGGTAATGGTGCTTTGACAAATTTCGCCGGATAATCCCCAGTCTATGGCCTCATTATGATTTGGCAGATACAAACCATATTGCCCGCCATTAACTGAAATATTTGCCAGCAACTGGTTGGCCCCACCAATGGCTAAAAATCCGGCAAATCCATTGCGTGCTTCGACAGAAATATCTTCGATGAAGCAATGTTGCGCGCAACCCCAGCTAACAGCCACCGCATTCGTATTGCCATTACCAAGATCAAAATTCAGGCTGCGGATACCACCTTCCTCGATGCAATCAGGAGTGGTATGAACGGTGCTTCTGTATTTAATAACACACTTTGGACTGGTTCCGCTAAAACCACTCGCATCGTCAGCCAAAACAATGGTAGGCGGGTTTATAGAAGAACCGACAATACACACAGGGGTAAGCGACGTCCATCCTGAGAATTCCAGCACACAGTCTATGGTATTCGATACTTTATACCTCCCTGAAGGAATGAACAAAGTTTGGTTTGCCGCGCTGGCAGCATTGACTGCCGCCTGCAGTTTAGTTGTGACGTCATTGGCGCCGTCCATATCTGCAGATGTAAGATTCTGGCTTACCTTAAAATCAAGCATTCCCATCTGAGTGGCGGAAATTTGTGCCTGAGTAGGTTTAATAAAAACGCATCCAAATAGAAGTATGAAGATCAATATTTTATTCATCATTCACATCAAGTTAAAATGGATTTTTCGAGATAAATTTGTGAGAGACTAGTGCAGGACGGGTACGAGGTAACCATATGTTAATAGATGCCTCATGATAGTTGTTATAGAATTTTAGATTGAAGTTTCCCACATTATTATAGAGACCACCACTGATAAGTCAACTGTCTGATGCATTACAAATTCCGGGAATTCTAAATAGGAGCCCTGAAGGTTTTAATTTTCAAGGCTCTCTATTTTGAAACCAACTAACAACAACCAACTAACAACAACCAACTAACGATAAACAACTAACAATAAACTATTGAGGAAGTGGATATCCAGGATTTTGGGTAAGCAATTTATCCAATTTCAAATCATTTTGCGGAATTGGGAATAGGTAATCATTAGGTGTATAGTGTGACATATATTGGGGATATGGAGCTGATACCTTATCCAAAATCCGCTTCCGGGTAATATCAGACCATCTGTCAGGCCACTCAAAGCATAATTCCCAGCTTCTTTCCTGTATTACCGCATCATCAAATGCCTGTTTGCCCATGGCTGGTGTAAGTAATGGATGTCCAATATTGGGCATATAGCCATTTGCCCTGTCGATTACTTTGTTGATGGCATCGCAAGCAGCTTGAGTAGGTGCCCCTGCAGCCTGATTTGCAGCTTCAGCGTACATCATTAAAACATCGGCATACCTGAGTATAGGCATATTGTTAGCGCAGGTATTGTTCATAAAATCATTTGGATCCAAATAAAAGAAAAACTTTTTGCAATACGGTGATGATGTTGAAAATGCAGTAGTATAGGGCTGACCAGTTGGTGTACCATCTAATGTTAACATTAGGTAGGCATCTTTGCGTGGCTGTGGGTACCAATGATGTTCGAATGCAGTATCGACAACTACATTGTCCCATCCACCATCTAACCATTCTCCAGGTGCCCAGCCTCTTGCAGCACTTGACTTGTCGGAGTAAACTGAATTAAATGCCCAAATCATTTCGGAAGAATAGGTATTGGCAGGAAGAAATACTTCATTACAATTAGTAGTTAAGGAATAAATACCTGAATTGATTACAGCCTGGGCAGCATCGGCCGCTTTTTGGTAATTAGTTGGATCGTTTAAAGGATAGTTTGACATGGTAAGATATACCTTGGCCAATAGGGCACTTGCCGCACCACTTGTCTCTTTCCCAGGGGCTCCTGGCCATGAGGCAGGAAGGTTAGTGACAGCATATTGCAAATCGCTAACAATTAGTGCATATACATCTTTAATCGGGGTACGTGCCACTAAAGCAGTTGGATCTGAATCTTCTGTAAATAATGGAATATCTCCAAACATCCTTGTTAAATAAAAATAATTAAATGCCCGCAAAAATTTCCCCTGAGCTGTTAAACCAGCTATTATTTGAGGCGTTTCCTTTACCATACCTTTTTTGATAGATCCCAAAGCATTATTAATATTCACCAATGCCGAGTAATGAGCCTGCCACAACGGATCGCCTATGTTAGGTGCGACCTGCAGGTTACCACCCCTTAGTTGATCGTCGTTTTGAAAAACAACCTCAGGAGTACGATCCCCTGCAACACCATAACCATAATATTTCCCCCAAAGAAAATTCATCGAACCAGCATATTCAGCTTCTATCTGAACGGCTGAAGTACCATAATTAGCATTGGTTATAGTGCTTTGAGGAATTACTTCTAATTTATGACACGAGGTTGACACTGTTACTATTATTATCAGCAATAAACAGCCAACAATATATTTTATATTATTTCTCATAATAATTTTAATTAGAATGTTAGATTAATACCAAAAGTTATTGTCTTTGCAGTAGGATAATTATTATAATCTACACCTAACTGCGCATCATTTCCGTTAAAGGAACTAACTTCCGGATCGTAACCAGTATATTTTGTAGCAGTAAGGAAATTTGTAGCGCTTACAAAAGCTTTGAACTTCAAAATTCCATATCTTTCTGTAAAGCTGCCTGGAATAGTATATCCGAGGGTAATATTTTTAACTCTGATATAGGAGGCATCTTCTACCCAACGTGAAATTCGCTGCCCATCAGTACTGTTACTAATGGTATTCGTGCTTACCAGGTTTGGATAAGTAGCCCAGGTAGAAGCCTTAATATAAGCAGGTATATCCGTTTGATGGGTTGGTGTCCAGCTGTCTAAAAGCACCTTGCTCGTTCCTTCATATTGACTTTCCATACGAATTCTTCCCATGTTAAATACCTGATTTCCCTCACTTCCTGTGATAAACACTGCAAGGTCGAAATTGCCATAACTAAAGCGGTTATTCCAACCAAAGGTATATTTTGGCAGTGAATGACCAATCTTTACAATATCGTTTACATCTATTATTCCATCCTTATTTGGATCGTCCCAATGCAACATTCCAGGTATGGCACCAAAGACTGCAGCCTGTGCAACTTCGCTTGTTTTCCAGGTTCCCAGAGTCTTATAGCCATACATATCTCCAAAAGATCCTCCAACGCGTAATTGCATAAATCCACCGGTTACATCATACCCTCCGTTAGTGGCAGTAAAATCCATTTCAGTTTTATCACCCAGATTTTTTACAGTGTTTTTGTTGAATGAAATATTAAAAGAAGTGTTCCACTTAAATTTACCTACAAATGGATCTCCCCCTACAGTAAATTCGTACCCTTTATTTTCAATGGAACCTACGTTTGAAAGAAGTGTGGAAAAACCGGTATACATCGGTATTGCTTTACCCAATAATAAATCAGAAGTTAACTTATTATAGTATTCAGCCGTACCAGTTAATCTTCCTTTTAAGATGCTAAAATCAATTCCAATATTGCTTTGTCTGGTACTTTCCCATTTAAGATTCGGATTGGCGCTGTTTGCCTGTATCATTCCTACACTGCTGTTCCCTGTTTGCGGACCACCATTATACGGATAATTTGCATTACCATAATTGTTACCACTCCAAGTGTTGGTCATATTAGCCAAAGTCTGATAAGGAGAAATACCCTGATTACCGGTAACACCAAGACTGCCCCTTAATTTAAGATCGGAGAAGATGTTTAAGTCTTTAATAAACGATTCCTGGGATGCACGCCATGCCAGGGACATAGAAGGGAAATAACCCCATTTGTGCTTGCTTCCAAATACAGAAGAAGCATCCGCCCGATAACTTACAGTTGCCAAATACCTATCGAAATAAGAGTAATTTACCCGGCCCAAATATGAACGGAGAACTCTTTCCGACAGGGGACTACTACCCGTAATTGATGATGCCCCACCAAGAGCATCTGCACCCGTCAGGTCAACCGCAAAACCCTGGGCAAGCACGTTGGTAGCCTGGCTTTTTGAATATTGATTTTCAGCAACAGCTGTAACAACCAAATGATGCTTTGCTCCAAACATCCGATCGTATGTTAATATATTAGAATTTTGCAGATTGTAATACAATGAATTATTATAATTCGCAAGACCAACACCAATCGCACTTGGCAATCCTTGGAGGGTATTACCGTTATAATATGACTTATTCTTTATATTAGAGATATAAGCGCCGCCTACAATTTTAAATGTCAGACCTTTTAAAATTTTAAAAGTTAAATTGGCATTTATATTATTTTGGGCATTGCTGTTCGCAATTTTCGGTTCTTTGGCTGATGCCAGCGGATTCCAGGAATCTGTGGCGCCATATCCAACAGAAGTTTTGCTGTAATTGCCATTTGCATCATAAGGGGAAATAGTAGGGGCGAAAACAAGTACGGCATTTAAAGCTGACCCTAAATACGAAGGGTAATCACCTATAGGTGGAATATTTCCATTTTCAATAGCACCGGAATAGTAAAGATCGAAATGAACAATCCTATTTATATCTGCACTTAAATTGGCTCTTAGCGAATATCGCTTGTAATCAGAATTGATAACAAGACCTTGTTGATCAATATATCCGGCAGAAACCAGATAATTCATGTTATCAGTTGCACCACTTACTGTTAACTGATGGTTCTGCAACGGAGCTGGTCTGAAAATTACACTTTGCCAATCAGTTCCGCCACTCTTATCGAATGCAGCAATTTGAGCGTCAGTAAATACCGGAGGTGGGGTTCCTGCTTGGTCATTTGTCGCCCGATACTCATTTACAGTTCTTGCATAATCGCCAGCTTTCATTAAATTCATTCTTTGCCTGACAGTCTGATTACTCATACTTAGACCATACTCAACCACTGGTTTACCTTTCTTCCCTTTTTTGGTAGTTATTAATACAACTCCGTTAGCACCCTGAGAGCCATAAATAGCAGTAGCTGAAGCATCTTTCAATATTTCAATCGATTCAACGTCATTTGGATTTACTGAAGTTAAAGTTCCTCCCTGCAATCCATCAATAACAATCAAGGCTTCATTTCCACCATTTATTGAATTCATCCCGCGAATACGAATAATAGGTTCTCCACCTGGAGCACCGGATGGGTTTATAACCATAACACCGGATACTTGTCCCTGTAATGCCTGCCCTACCTGTTGTACAGGGAGCATGGTGAGATCCCTCCCTTTAACGGAACTAATTGCACCTGTCAGATCACTTTTTTTCATAGCACCATAACCAACTGCAACAACTTCGTCTAATCCATAGGTTTCTTCCACCATTACTACATTAATCATGACTTTATTCCCTAAAATAATCTCCTGTGGCTTCATCCCAATAAATGAAAAAGCAATTGCTTTAACTCCTATGGGTGCAGAAAGGGTAAATTTCCCGTCACTATCTGTAATTGTTCCTGTAGTGGTTCCTTTTACAACCACGCTGACGCCCGGGATTGGAAGCCCTTTGCTGTCTTTTACAATACCGAAGATTTCCTTCTTATGGGGTTGCTGAGGTACTGAAGTCCCAGGTTCAATTATAGGACTTTCCTTTTTTGCAATAACAATCTGCCGGTCAAAGATTTTATAAGTATTTTCAGAAGTTTTAAATACTTTATCCAAAATTTGTTCTATCGTTTCATTATTTGCTGTTAATGAAACCTCCTGGTTGAGGTCGACAATATTGTCGTAGTAAACAAAAATAAATTCACTGTTCTCTTCAATTTTATCGAAAAGTTGCTTTACAGTGGCGTGCTCAAGATCCAGTGTGAATTTAGTATTTTGTGAATAGCTGGTTTTGGCAGAGGCTGTTGCTAATGAAATAAGTATTATCAGGGAACATAATTTCATAATCAACAAGAATTTTTTAAAGTTCCGGATATACGGAACCAATAACCCGAATTTTTGCATAAATTTGTGTGGTTTTAATTTGCGTTAAAAGATTTCGATTTTTTTTAAGTTAAAACTCCTGACAGGTTATACTGCAATATAGCCTGTCATTTTTTTTGTTTGGCTGGTTACTTCATCGGCATTTAAATTTAAAAGGTTAGTAATAATAGTTCAATTGAACGTATTCACTCTTTTATTTTCAAGTAAATTGTATTATCAATGATTTCGTATTTTAATGGAGCAGTGGTACATATCACCTTAAAAATATCTTCATAATTGCTTTTAAGGTCAAGTTTGCCTGTTAAGGTTAGGCTGCCTAACTTTGGATCACTGCAATTTATTTTGATATTATAATATCTTGATAATTTGGTTATTATCGACTTTATTTGTTCTTTATTACACAACAACCAGCCATCCTTCCATGAAATCGACTCCAAAACATTGATTCTATCAATAGTTGATTTTTGTGTCAGTTTTTCATAACTTAGTATTTGATTAGGTCTCAATATCCGGCTTTCTGACGTGGTTAGTGCCTGAACAGACCCTTCTACAAGCACAACTGAAACATGGTCGTCTTCCTTATAAGCGGATATATCAAACTTAGTGCCTAGTACTTTTACTTTAATCTGATCGGTAACCACATAGAACGGTTTGAAAGGATCATGAGCCACTTCAAGATAACCTTCACCTTCGATGTATATTTCCCTGGTTTTCCCATTAAAAGCTACAGGATATATAGCGCGACTTCCAGAATTAAGCCAAAGTTTTGTCCCATCAGCTAATTCAATATTCGATCTCTTGCCTTGCGGAACAACCAATTGGTTCATCTGCAAAATCTCAGTACTTTTGTCCAGCTCTTCTGTCTGTACCTGCTTCCCTGTTTTGGTTACCAATTTTCCATCCTGATCATATTTCAGATCAACCTCCTTCGATGTAAAGGTTTTTTGGGTATTATTAGCTAAAATAAGTTTGATGTCGTTATCCTGCTTTACATTTTTTGCAATCGACTGATAATTTATTGAATTTGCAATTTGATGACTCCTTTGGGTCATTAACCAACCAGAGATTCCAATAATAAGAAGAAAACCGGCTGCGACCGACCACCTTTTAAGTTTGATCAATCTCCTATTTTCTGAAAATTTTGTTTGTTCTATTTTATACCATAAAGCACTTACTTCGGTTTCTGTAAGTGATTCCTCATTCTTAACAAAACCTTTGACAAGGAGACGCGTATATTCAAGTTCTTTTCTTTGTGAAGGATTTTCAAGGAGAAAGGCATTCCAATATTGATCTGATTCCTCGGTGGGATTTAAAGCCCATTTAACAAAGTCAGGATTATGGATAAATTCGATCTGATTGTGTCCGTTTTGATGCTTCATGTAGATCATTTTCTCTTAAAAGGAAGAGATGATGATTTTGTACTCAGCAATTTTGATTTTTTTTTAAAATTTTAGTGTAAAGGCGACTAATCCAATCATTAAAAATCGCGTTTTCAATTGATAGGTAACCAATTAATCTAATTAATTCTTTTGATTTATATGAAAAAAAATTAGGATCTTAACCTATTACGCTTTAAATGGATAAAAAACAAGAACATGCTTTTGTGGAAGCTTTCCCTAAGTTTTTCTAGGCCCCTGAACACAAGATTACGTGCTGACTGATAATTTAATTTCATTACTTTTCCCAGGTCCTCATAACTTAAGTCAGAGACGAACTTTAAATAGATGGCCTCTTTTTGTCGGGGGCTTAACTTGGACATTGCCTGATTTAATTGCTGATATTTTAATTGCTCGGATTCGTTTTCCAACAGGTCCTCTTCCGCAGTTATCGTATAGAGGAAAGGTAATTTTTCAATATCTATTGAACCAAAGACTCCTCTTTTCTGTGTTGATTTAATTATCTTCCGCTTCAATGCTTTGAAAAGATAGAGCCTGATATTATTGGTTTTACTTAATCCCAAGCGATACTTGTGGAGTTCTATGAAAACATCATGTATACTATCCTTTATAAGTGCTTTATCGTCTGTGAAATGGCAACCAAATCGATACAATGCCTGGACATGATTCATGTAAATGACACGAAATGCGTCTTCTTTACCTTTTATAAAGTCATTCCACAATATAGCATCTGAATTGATCTGAAATTCTCTAGTCATTTAATTTTGAACTAACAGCAATATACGACATCCTTTCATCCCATTATTTCCCATTTGGTGGCGAGAAATGGGAATTGCATAAGCACTTAATTTCTTTACAGCACCTAGGTTTGGTTTAATTTTTTATATCGAATAACTTCCAAAGATAGAATTTATAAGGTTCAAAGACAAAAAATATGAGTAGGCAAAACATAATAATTTAAATCAATAGGAAAGTATATCAATTTTACTAACCGTTATTGAAAGCTCGTATTCAATTTTTGTGAACAAAAAAAGGGAGCAAGCTCCCAATTTTTAAAGGTCAATGAGATCTTCAACTTCCCGGACTTTACTATCCAGCGTCCGTTTCATCTCGTCGATGACGGTGTTGATCACTGCGGAGTTTGAGGTTCTGAACTCATTTCCTGCAGCATCACGCAGCTGAATGGATGAGCTAAGGCCATCGGCTCCAAGTTGGAAGGTCTGCAATATACGCTTTGCTTTGATTGTACCACCTTTTGAATACCAGCGACTATAAGTGTCGGCAGATATATCATAATTAACAGATCTATTCCCATATTAAAATCACCACCCGCTCCATTTGTACCCCACTCCTAGTGGCATGGGTAACCTTTTCATTAGACATCACTTTATGGGGAGAAACGCTTTGAGTAATAAATCAGACCAGGAAATGGCCTAATACTTTCGGCAATTTGACCAACTTTCAGACTTAGATGGACATTATAACTACTTCACTAAGTTAATGGCATAATTCAGGATATTGATGAGCGGGAATGTAAACATACCGCATAAGATCCCAATATTATATTCCCTCCTGGAATTCTAGTGTGTATTTGGAATCTCTCAATAAAATAGTACCTAACTCCCGGACAACTCATTCGCAATTCTAAAATCTTGTGGTATCTTTGAATGTAACAATACAGGCTATCTGAAGCCTACCTGCGCAGCCTTAAATTATAGGATAGAAAGAAAATGAATCACATCTTACGGGATTAATCTTTAAAAACATTCATGATGATAAATATGAAATGCATTTCAGCCTTCCTGCTTATGTTGATCTCTGGGGCAGTATCAGGGGGACAGCTTAATTTTGGCGCTTACTATACTTCATTGGACAAGGGTCAGGCGTGGGAATCCCGGTCACGTACCGGTCAATTTGCTGATCTCACTGTAAAAATTTCAAATGCAGGAGGTTCGCTCGTATTCTGGAGGGGAAACAGCTATTTGCCTTACTGGAAGACGGGGAAAGGGCAGTGGAACCTACCGGTAATTGTTCTGCGCAGTGGTGATGGTACTGAGGTAATGCCTGACAAGGCTAATGTCTATTCTCATGTCGAAATCATTAAAAATACTCCTTTGTCAGTAGTGATACACTGGAGATACCTGGCTTCATTTAAGCCCGGGAATCCGAATGGCGGCCTGAGTCCGGATAATTTTGTGGATGAACTTTTTACGATTACCCAGGATGAAAGGGTGGCACGCGTGGTCAAAAAAGGGACAGCTGCTATCGATGACTGGAAAGATCCCTTGAACCAGGTCACACAGGTTTTGCAACTGAATGCGACGGGTGTGTTCCAGGTGAGCCGGAGTTCTGCCCGGCATACCACCGTAAAAAGCAGGCTGGAGGGAAATCCTTTAAAGGGACCCTCCAAGGTGACTCCCGCATTGTGGTTCAAATTCGATGAGGGAACCGGCAATCTGGCGCACGAAAGTATAACCGGAACCTCAACACTGGTTCCTGGGGATAAAACACTTTGGAAGAGAGGAATCTCAGGCACTGCACTCGAGTTCGACGGTTATCATACTTCCGTTTCCATCCCTGCAGATAAAGCTCCTGTTGTCTCCGGTGGAAGTTTAACGCTTGAAGCGTGGTTTGCATTAGGGGCTTATCCGTGAAATTGGGTGCCTGTCATCCAGCAGGGTGACCACGATGGCTATTTTCTTGGTATCGACAGTCATGGATATCCGGGTTTTATGATTAAAGTTGACGGAAAATGGGAACAACTCACCGTTTCCGGCAAACCTCCTTATAACGATTCCAACCATCTGGAAGCTTTTTTATGGTGCTGTATTTCAGGTACATATAACAAAACTGACGAGATGATGCGGCTTTTTGTAGACGGTAGGGAGGTTGCTGCCAGAAAGGTCGGCAAGGGGGGAATTGAAATGGCCCATGCACAGGTGCGTATTGGGAAGGCGGGTGTTGCGGAGGTCCCGACAAACGGTACACACGACACCCTTCCCTGTGAATTCGGCTTTGATGGACTGCTTGATGAGGCAAGGGTATATACGACTGCATTAACACCCGAACAGGTCAGTGCTTCCTTTTCACGATTTAATCCTGGACCCGAGATCATAAAGACTCCTGATATGCAAAAGCGCAGGTTTCCTGCCCCGGCACCTGTCGGAACATTTGGTGCTGAATATACCCACTTGCCCTATTACGAAACCTGGGAGAACCTTTTCCGGTTCGGATCTTATCCCGATGTAGTAGTCGGATTTGATCAGTCTCCAGCAAAATTTATCTTTTGGCATGGTGTAAGCTTTATCCCAATGATGGTAAATGAATCGAATCAATGGTTTACCGAGGAGTTCAACGAGACAGGCGGCACAGCCGACGCTCCGGGTGATTGTGAACCGATGTCGGACAAGGCATGTTACGACTCCCATGTAAGGGTGATTGAAAATAACAACGCGAGGGTTGTGGTACAGTGGCGCTATCGGCTTGCAAATCCTGACCACCACTGGGCGAACTATAACCCAGCAACGGGCTGGGGTGATCTTGCAGACTGGTATTACTATATTTATCCCGATGGGGTAGCCTCCAAATTCATGCGTTGTTACTCTTCTCAACCAAATACCTTCCACGAATGGGACGAACAGATTGTTGTACTCAGTGAAGGACAGCATCCGGAATCGGTTCTCGAAAAGGCCCCAGTAATGACCCTGGTCGACCTGTCAGGTAAAGCTGTCGGTTATGACTGGAACCCCGATCCACCCGATCCAAAATATGATGGAAAGTGCATCCAGATGATTCATTTTAAAGGGAAATACAGTCCGTTCGCAATCCAGAATTTCACGGGTGGCGATGTTTACAGCGGTGAACGGACCTGGTATTCGGTCTTCCCTTCATGGAACCATTGGCCCACGGCCCAGGTTAACTCATCAGGACGGAATGCAGAATTTCCTGACCGGGCATCACACTGTTCCGTCTCCCATTTCTTCTGGCCCCTCTACCGGAAACAGGAGGGAAATATCCCATTCGAGGAGAAGCTGTTAATGGAAGGGATGACCGACCAACCAGCAACTTCTCTTACCGGGCTCGCCAAATCGTGGCTGAATGCGCCGCCTGTGATTACTGTCTCGGGCGGAACATACCAGGGATATGATCAGTCACACCGGGCATACCAGTTTAGCTTTGGAACGACTCCCTTGACATTTAAAATCGATGCCTCAACGGAAAGCCCCATTCATAACCTGTGTTTTGAAATCAGGAACTGGAATAGCCGGAATGCCAGAACAAATCTACAGATCAACGGCATGACACAGTCAAACGGTCCTTCATTCCGTCAGGGGGTGAATATTGATACAGACGGGACTTTTACCTTAATTGTGTGGGTGAGCCTGTCGGCTACTTCGCCACAGGAATTTAAATTATAGGTTTATTAGCGGCAAACCAAGAACGACATTCTAACTATCTAAAAATAAAAACAAATAAACAATCAATTTATCAATATGAAAAAAACAACAACACTTATAACATCATTTCTCATTATTCTTTTTGCGGCTACTAATGTCATGTGTTAGTATTATGTTATATGTTAGAGAAGGTAAGTTATTGTTTAATTCTAAAATCGAATCTGTTTTTACAGAACACCGGAATATTATCGATTGTAACCTTGTAATCAATTGTTTGCCCTCCTTTATATACCTTCCCGGTTAAAGCATCTTTCCAGAAGGCCCCGGCAGGGAAATAAATTTTTCTCGTTTTTGCAATGTACTCAAGTACAGGGGCAACCAGCAAATCCGGACCAAACATATACTGATCTTCTATGGTATAGGTAAATTTATCATCCGGAAAATCAAAGAACAAAGGACGCATCATCGGAATTCCCTCTTTCGAGGCTATCTCCATATTTTTCAATAAGTAGGGTTTTAATTGTTCCCGGATCTGCAAATACCTTGACATTATTTGATAGGCATCTTCACCATAACTCCACAATTCATTGGGACCGCCTGAGCCGACAAGTGCTCCGGGGATATCACCCTTAGGAGGACGATTACCATGCATTCTCATTATCGGGCAAAAAGTACCAAATTGGAACCAGCGGATTATTAAATCATGAAACTGTTCCTTTGTTTCCTGGTTAAAATAGAATCCCCCGATATCAGTTGTCCACCAGGGTATACCGCACAAAGAAATATTTAATCCTGCTTTTATTTGCGTCTTTAGCGTTTTAAAACTGCCAAAGATATCTCCAGACCATAAAACGGTGCCAAAGCGCTGACTTCCGATCCATGCACAGCGTACTAAATTAATAATTTCATTTTGACCAGCCTGCTTTTCACCCTCATAAAGGGCCTTAGCAAAATCATAAGGGTAAATTGAGGACATTTCAAGGCCATTCCCAATATAATAGCGCAAATTGTCAAAATCATAATTATCGAGTTCTGGTTCAGCTTCGTCAAGCCAGAACATATGAACGCCCTTGTCATAATAATTTTGTTTGATCTTTTCCCAAAAAAACTGCCGGGCCCTGGGATTGGTAACATCCACGTAGGTCAGTCCCCCCCTGTAGGCCATATTAATATTGACACCTTTCTCGGCGCGTACCAGATAATTTTTCTGATCCATCGTCACATAATTTTCACTTTCGGATTCGACTACTGGCCATACGGAAACCAGGAGTTTAATCCCCATAGAATCCAGTATTTTTACCATCCCTGCCGGATCAGGCCAGAACTTCGGATCAAACTTCCAGTCACCTGAATGCGGCCAATTGAAATAATCGGCAACGATCACTGAGATTGGTAGGTTCCTTCTTTTATATTCCCTTGCAATAGACAGGATCTCCTCCTGGGATGAATATCGAAGTTTTGACTGCCATAACCCCATAGCAAAGGCTGGCATCATAGGAGACTTACCCGTAAGATCAGAATATCTGCGTTCTATATCTGCGGGAGAATCTTCCGCAAAAATAAAATAGTCGATCTGCCTGGCATATTGTGCGATAAACCTGGTGTGTGTCATGGAAAAATCCGCAGTTCCAATAGACGGATTATTCCAGATAAATCCATATCCCTTGCTGGAAAGAAGGAAGGGAATGCAAATTTGCTTGTTTTTTTGTTCCAGGTCCAGTTCAGATCCCTTCAGGTCTAAGCAATCGTTCTGATACTGTCCCATACCATAAAGATGTTCATTCCTGTCTGCTTCAAACGTCATTTTCAGCTCGAATCGATCACTCCCCCTGCTTTTATACTGCCGGGCATAGCAATTAATATCTTGATCGGATGATTCTTTAAGCAGAATTTCATTTTTTTGATTGATATACGTAATAAGCCCTGATCCCTCGCTTATTTCAGCCCTGATATTTCCATTTCTTATAATGGCTTTACCCGCCAGGATCTGAATATCTGCTTTAACCTCCTGCTGGGATAATATATTCCAGTTCTCATCGGAAATATGCAGGCTACTCGAAGATCTGAAGCGAAGCGTATTTTGGCCAAAAGGCTCAATCCAGAAAATCTCACCTTCATTTTGCCATTCCAGACGATTTTCCACTTTTGAAAATAATCTTTGTGCCTGAATCTGAGGGAAACAGTTTTTTACCAAAGGGGGAAATACTAACAATAATGTAATAAATAGAGTTCTCATAAAGACTTTTTAAAATATTTTTTTAGAATCCTTGCCTCGGATAAAGTACTTGTCATGATGCCTGTAAATTGTAATATTGAAATGTCTGTCAGACTAAGGAAACTACTTTAGATGAATTGAATCTGATTTCAGCAAGGCCTTCTGAAAACCATGGTTTATTCCCATTACCAAAGAAGGTCAGCATACGGGTTTGAGAGTTCCATGCGACATTATCGGCCTCAGTTATTAATGAAATCCTGCACTGCATGAACAAAATCAATAAAAAACTCCTCATCACCTATTCCATTATGAAATAAAATGACTAAACAACTAATAAATTAGAATTCGTTTCCCATTTATTTGTTGTACCAAATTGGCAGTTAGTCAACTCTGATAAAACTTTATTGCACAATTCAAATTATTTATCAAAGAGCCAGTCTTTTATTTAATTACATTTTGTAAGTAATATTAAAAAATGTCTGATTAGCAATATTAATAAATGACAAGGATTCTTAAAAATAATTTACAGGTTATTTTTAAGACAAATTTTATATATTATTTTTGATATGGATTTAAATCACAAAAACAGGAATAAGTAATTCCTATAAATACCATTTATACAATATTATGTCAAATAATAACGAATGAGAAATAAATTTATATTTCTGTTAATTCTGATTACAATCCCGATGTGGGACTTATACGGACAGGTGGCAATTGATCCTGGCAGGGGGTTTACCTTGCAGAATGAATTTGTAAAATATGTCTTTGAAGCCAATGGCCTTGGACTATCCGCAATGATAGACCGCCGGACGGGATTCAATCACATTCAACAGGTGGATGGTAGTCACCTGCTCTGGGAGATGGCATTTGGTAAAGGCACAATGCGTCCCAGGATAAGTAACAACTATAAACCCTGCAGTTATATTAATCTGTTTACCAAAACCAATGGAGATCAAATTGCAGTTCTTGAATGGAACAAAATGAGATTCTGGGAAGAAGACAGCATTGTGACAGTTCGGGTAACGATTGAGCTTCCAGAATCAGATGGCATAGCAACTTGGCGAATACAAGTACAGAACCTTTCCAATTACTGGGGATTATGGGAGGTAGCCTGTCCATCCATAAATGGATTTCCTTCCGAGGGAGCGTATGACCTTGCCCTTCCTGTTTGTGGATCTGGCGGTGAGCTCTTAAAAAACTGGAAAGGATTTTTCAAAACCCGTTCTCCTTCCGGTTTCCTGCCTATGCAATTCATATCGTTTAATTCAGGAAACAATGGAGTATATTTTTCAAGCATGGACGGGGAGTCGAGAGCGAAGGATTTTTCGGTCGATTCGAGAAAAAAAACACTTTCCCTGATCAGGTATCCTGAGAATATGGGAGTTACGGGCTCAGATTTACCTGACAATTATGCGGTAGCATTCGGACCTTTCCAGGGAGGATGGCTTGAGGCAGCTCAGCGATACAGGCCTTGGGCGTTGCAGCAAATATGGACTAAAAAAGGACCAATTTCTCAGAGACCTGAATTCCCGAAATCAGCCATCAATATTGGCTTCTGGATCCGTGACACCTGGGTCTGGGACCTTCCTGACAGTGTTGAGAAAAACACAGGCGACCCAAGAACATGGACCTACGATGAGCGTGATCCACATCAAATGAACCTGCCTTTTCTTAAGGTCATGAAAATTATGGGTGTTCCGATTGCATTCCAATGGTATGGATGGCACAAAAACTTTTTTGATAATGAATATCCCCATTTTCTTCCTCCTATTCCCGGTTTTAAAGAACGTATAAAGGAATTGGTCGATTCAGGAGCAGTAATTGTTCCGTATGTAAATGGTTTAAGTGCAGACAGTAAAATTAAGGACTGGAACCAGTTTGATCCCTATGCTATTAAAGATGAGGAGGGCGGATTAAGGCAAAAATTCTACCGGGATGGAGCAGGAAGGCTGACTCCCATGTGTCCGAGCCAGGTTCCATGGCATTACACTATGTCAAAACTTGCTGATAGTATTACAGGTTCTTATGGCGCAAATGGTATTTATATTGATGAAGTATCATGCAATTCTCATGAGCTCTGCTTCAACAAAGATCACCTTCATCCTTTAGGAGGAGGGCATTACTGGGCTGACGGCTGGCGAGAATTTTATCAGAATTTACTCCTTACGATCAATCAGAGAGGAAAAAGTGTAGTGGTTACATCGGAAGCTGCAAATGAGATTTTTTTCGATCTGATAACGGCGAATCTTTATACCGGAAGGCCATCTGACTATGAGATTCCCCTGCAGGAGGTAGTCTATTCGGGATATACTTTGTTTTATGGCAGCGTTTGTGATTTCAGAAAAAGCAATCAGCTTTTCAACTTTTCCGTCGGCCAAAGTTTTATTGACGGGAAACAGATAGGATGGATGGATTTTGATCTTTTCCGCCGACCCCGGTTTTCAGCCAAGGTCGATTTCCTGCGGCAATGTGCCCGTCTAAGGATGGCAACTCAGAAATTTCATACTTTCGGAAGATTATTGGGACCTTTGTCCCCAGAAAACCATATCCCTGAATTTGAGGAGGAATTTACTGAAGAAGGAGTGCATAAGGGAAAAGTACCTTCAGTAGAGGCTCGATTATGGCAGGCTGATGACAAACATCTGGCAATATTCATTGCCAATTACACAGACAAGGAGATACCGTTTACATATAGTATTGATCCGACAAAATACGGTCTTAATGCCGGACAGTATGATTTAACAGAGATCACTCCTGAAGAGAATATTCCTCTTGCAACAGGGGGCAGGCAAATACAACGGACTGAAATTGTGAAACCGGACAAGGTCTTGGTTATAGAGATTGCACCTAGGAGATAAAATGATTTGCCGGAATGTGAGGTGACAATCCATGGCAATGATTCTGTACCTTACAACAAAGAGAATGGATTTTACAGCAATGCCTGTTACGTCTATTGCTATTGGGAAAGAGGTCAGAAGAAGGTCGGGTTGCCATCGCAAAAGAACTAAATTTAATCCAACAGGAATTTATTTATAATATGAAAATAATGTTACAAAGACTATGAAAAACAAATTTGTATGTCTCATAAAAATAGTAATAATTTTTCTTGTAACAATGGTGCTGTTCACTCAGTGCAAAACAGAATTGTCAACCGAAGAAGACCTGGAAGATCATTTTATGAATCCCCCCATGCAAAACCGCCCTATGGCATATTGGCCGTGGTTAAATGGATTTGTTGATACAACAAGGATGGTTTATGAGTTGGAACAGATGAAAGACAAAGGGATGAGGGGGGCATTAATATGGGACGTTGGTGCATTGGCTGATCCTCTTAAAATAATTCCGGCAGGACCTGCATTCCTGGGACAGGAGTCACTTGACTACATAGCTCTCGCTTTGAAAACAGGCAAAAAACTTGGGTTGGATCTTGGGTTGGTAGTTTCAAGCAGTTGGAATGCGGGAGGATCATGGGTAGATAAAGACGATGCCAGCAAGCAATTGCAGAGTACATGTCAGGTGATTAAAGGGCCGTCAAGGCAAAAATTTTTTATTGGAATCCCTGAAACAAGTAAGGATGGTCATAAACCTAGTTCTTTGTTAACATCATTAGCAATCAACTGCAGTATAAATAAGAAGATTGATTACCAGAAGGATAAAGTAATTTGTCTGGATAAATTCACTTATGAAAATAAATTGATTGATTGGGAGGTGCCTGAAGGGAGGTGGGAAGTAATATCCTTTTTTATGTCTAACACGGGTCAAAAACTGGAATGTCCGAGCCCGAATTCTGATGGGTTGATTATAGACCATCTTAGCAGACAAGCAACTAGGAAAGACTTTGACGAGGTCCTGGCACAATTGGATAAGATAAGTAATCCCGGCAATCATTTTAAATTTCTTGAAGACGACAGCTATGAAGTTTGGCCGGCAAAAGACTGGACACCTGGTTTTGTACAGGAATTTAAGACTTGTTACGGATATGACCCTGTGCCTTATCTTCCCTTAATTCAGGGTTTCAACAGCAATGACAGTATCCTTGCTGAGCGGTTCCGGGGTGACTACAACCGTCTGGTAAGCGATCTGATCATCTTAAACCATTTCAGGCAATCAGGAGAGATCGCTGGGGAAAAAGGTATTCAGATATTTACAGAGGCAGGTCATGGAGGGTATGCAAGAGTAGATCCTCTGAAAGGTCTGGGGAATACTGATATACCGATGGGCGAATTCTGGAACCGGCAACAATTCTGGGTTACCCGGGAGGCCGCCAGCGCCGCCCATATCTACGGGAAAAAAATTGTGGCTGCAGAATCGCTTACAGGATGGCAACACTGGCAACAGGGCCCTACTGATTTTAAACAGTTGATCGATATCGCTTTTTGCGAAGGGATGAACCAGGTGGTTTTTCATAATTTTGCACATAATCCGGAAATTGCTGGGAAGCCTGGATTTGCCTATCATGCAGGAGAGCATATCAATGTGAATACTACCTGGTGGGAGATGGCCAGGCCTTTTATGGATTATATCAGCAGATGCTCCTATTTATTGAGACAAGGCAATTTTGTAGGCGATGTCTGCCTTTATTACGGTGACCAGGCGCCGAACCTGGTTCCTCCTGACCGGATTGATCCTAACATCACCCCCATATATGATGATAACCACTGTCTTCATTGTGGGAAACTTAAACCGGTCAGCCCGGGGAAATTACCGGGATACGATTATGATTACATGGATGCCGATATCATAGCCAGGGGATTGAATGTAAAAAACGGGAATCTGATATTACCGTCAGGACAGAGTTATCGGATGATGTTGATACCAGATCGGGATGACATATCCCTGGAAGTATTAAAAAAGCTTGATACACTGGTTTATAACGGGGCCATAATAATTGGCCGGAAACCGCAAAGAACGACATCTTTAAAGGATTATCCGGGATGTGATATCGAGGTCCGGAATATCGCGGATAAAATGTGGGGGAAATGTGACGGGAAGGCGATCCTTTTAAATCAATACGGTAAGGGAACGGTATACTGGGGAAAAACGGTAAAGCAGGTACTGGATGAACTTCATATTCCACCCGATATGAAAGTTACTGGGATCGACAATTTCGATAAACACATTGACTATCTGCATCGTCAGACTGAGACAAAAGATATCTACTTTGTATCAAACAGCAAGCCTGAATCGGAAAAAGTAACCTGTATTTTCAGGGTGAATCAAAACAAGGTTCCTGAATTGTGGGATGCCCAAACCGGTTTAATCCAGCGAAAGGTTAACTATTCGAGAGTCGAAAACGGGATACGTATTGACTTTCTCATGGATCCGTTGTCCTCAAGGGTTGTAGTGTTCGGCAATAAATCTGCTGGAAAGAATGATGCCGGATTAAGCTACGATTTACAATATGGATTCAATCAAAACCTGAACCGAGGAGAAAAAGATAAAACTATCGATCTCAGTTACAATTGGAATATAAGTTTCAATCCTGCCATGGGAGGGCCTGCATCATACCATCTGGACAGTCTGTTAAGCTGGACTGATATCAAGGATCAAGGGATTAGATTTTATTCAGGATCTGCAAACTATGAAAAGGACTTTTCTGTGGATAAGGACGCTTTAACGAAAAGAACAGAAGCATTTGTGGTTTTTAAGGATATTCAGGAGATGGCACGGGTTTTTGTGAATGGGAATGATTGTGGAATTGTATGGACGCCACCATTTAAAGCTGACATAACAAAATACCTTAAATCCGGATTAAATAATATAACCGTGAAGGTGATTAATAACTGGAACAACCGGATTGTGGGAGATGTAAGAAATCCTGATAAGAAACAGTTTACAAGGACCAATATTAAATATAAATTTAAAACAGCTAGTCCTTTGTTAAAGTCAGGTTTGGTGGGCAGGGCAGAAATAATTTTCAGGAATAGAAATTGATGGTGAGACAATACGCCATATAAAAGATTTTTGATACCCAATTAAATGCGATGTTGAAGTAAATTATTCTGATTTAATGTAGCTATACGGTCTATCTGGAAAGAGGTTAAATTCAATCTGACTCTATTACTGCGGAGTTAAGATTAATGAAAGAACTAAAACAAGAAATATAATGAAAATTATTTATTCAACTCTCATTTTGATTTTGTTATTTCACGTAAGTACTGGTCAAAAAACAGATGTCTACCACAGACCCGTTCAGCAGGAAAGGTCACGCGATTTTGACGCAATCCATTACCGAATAACTCTTAATGTTGATATGGAGAAGAAGGTACTTTCGGGAGAGAACATGATCACCCTTTGTCCGCTGAATGATAACTTTGATAAGTTTTCTCTCGATGCAGAATACCTTGTTGTCAATAAAATAAGTACAAAAGAAGGGGAAAATCTGAATTTTGGACAGAATGATAAAGAAGTTCTGATTAAACTCCCCAAATCCTACAGCCATAGTGACACGCTGACCATTGTTGTGAAATATAGTCTTTCGACGCAAGTAAAAGGTTTACTCTTCATCGATGAATCGCCTTCCAATCCAAAGATGGTATCCTCCGATTGCTGGCCAGATAAAGCAAGGCAATGGATTCCCTGTTATGACTATCCAAATGACAAAGCTACGAATGAAATGATAGTTACAGTAGACAAGAAATATAAGGTATTATCAAATGGAAGGCTTATTAGTCTAAAGGAGAATGAATTACAGGGAACAATGACATACCATTGGAGCCAGGACCTGCCACAATCAACATACCTGATCAATCTAAGCATTGCGGACTACGCGGTTGTAAAGGATTCATTGGGTTCGTTACCAGTTAATTACTGGGTATATCCGTGGCTCGAAGATGATGCAAGGAGCACATTCCATAATACTCCGAACATAATCAAGTACTTTAGTAAGTTATTTAATTACAATTACCCCTGGGCCAAGTACGATCAGGTAATCACATCCTATATGGGCGGAGGTGCGGAAGCAACATCAGCCACTCTTCTTGGAGAAGGAATAGTAATGGATACCATGGCAGAAAAAGATTTCTCTAAAGAAGGAGTCATTGCCCACGAGATTTCCCACCAATGGTGGGGAGATCTGGTTACGTTACGAAGCTGGGACCAGGCATGGCTTAATGAGAGTTTTGCAACTTATTCAGAATATTTATATACCAGGTCTGTCGACGGAGAGGATGCCGGGGCCTATAATCTGCTTCAAAAGAAAAACAGTTACCTGAAGGAGGTTCATACCAAATACATGCGGCCTATTGTTTTCAGCAGATACAATGAACCGGGAGATAACTTCGACAATCATATCTATCCAAAAGGAGCATGTATGTTACATTTTCTCAGACATATCCTAGGTGATGAGACATTCTTCAGAGTATTAAGTACTTTCTTGCATCAAAATGAATTCAGAGCTGTCGATACTCACGACCTTATGAAAACTATAAAAGAGGTAAGCGGGAAAAATATGGACTGGTTCTTTGAACAATTCATTTTCAATCCCGGACATCCTGTTTTCGAAGTGACCAAATTATGGGATGCATCAGCAAAAAAACTTAAAATGACAATAGTCCAAAAGCAGGACTCAATCCAGGGGATACCTATCTATACCATCCCTGTCAATCTTGGCTTTACTTTTCCTGATAAAAAAATAGTAAAAGAAATTTGGTTGAAAAATAAAGTCGAAAATTTTGAATTCAATTTCCCTTCTGAACCTCTCCTGGTCAGATTTGACGAAGGGAATTACATTCTTAAAGAAGTTATTTTTAAAAAATCGCCTGAAGAATTAATCTGCCAGGCCGAAAATGATGATATGACAGGACGTCTGACATCGGTCGACGAGCTTGTTCCTTTTGGCAATAACCGATTAGTCCAAAACCTGTGGTCAAGGCTGGCAATAAATGATCCATTCTGGGCAATAAGACAGGCTGCACTTGAACATTTCCTAAAATACTCAGATGAAATAGCCATGGTTGGAAAATCACAAACCGAAGATGAATATCACCATGGCTCTTCCATGCGACCTTTAAAAAACAAATTATATACGCATGAAAAAACCATTCAGCTATCAAGATTATGTCTGAAAGATAAAAGTTCTAAAGTAAGACAATCGGCAATACATTATATTGGTAATCTGAAAGATCCTAAAATGATCAGTCTGTTGGAAAGTTCTTTTAACACTGAAAACAGTTATGCAGTTCAGGCAGAATGTTTAAAGGCTATTGGCATAGCCGGATCCAAAAGGCAACTCAATTTCCTGAAAGAGGTGCAAAAGCGAAGATCGTATATGAATATTGTAGGTAAAGCTGCAAGCGATGCTATTGCAATGATTAGGAAGAAATAAAAAATTGAGCTCATGATGCATCTATTTCTGACCGATTGCAAAAGGAACGTATCCAATCTCAAAGCCTTTTGGTGGGTGCACAATAAGTGCCTGGTCAAGGGACACTAATTCACCTCTCTTCAAAGGTTCCATATATTCTTTATCGATGAGCCACTTTGCATGAATTTTTTCAACAAGCGATTGTAGCCTCTCTTTCTCCTCCTTTGTCCATTTAAATTGCTGTAAAGAGGGCTGATCAACAAAACGGTACCAGCAATAGGTGACAGTTGAACCATCGGCCAGAGCTACATCTATGGGGCTTTGATTTCGGACCGGGAGTGCTCCATGATCCACTATCCGGCGATGTATACGGATTGCCTCTAACAGCCAGTTCGAATTCACTTGCAACCAGTTCTGCCGGGACTTCCGAGGCTGCAGCAGGTACCCTGCTTTTATCCGAAGACAACTTATAATATTGCGGGAATATACCTGCCTCTGTAAATGAATTTTTTTTCCACTGAATCCCGAAAACATTATCTGAAAAGACCATTGTTTTGAAAACAGAATCCATTTTGGCAAGCTTTGATCCTCCCTGATCAAACACGGGCATTCGAGTAGTAAGAACAGGTTGCCACTCACCTTGCTGGTCAAATTTGCCGGAACAGTCTGCTTTCCCGTCCCTCCATCCTTTAAAAGTATGATACAGAGCAGACTTTGAGTAATATTTAACCTCTTTAACAAGTATAGTCCTGCCATGGTCATCTACTGGAAACTGAAGCTTTGGAATTTTATAAAAAACTGAATCGTCTGAGATTGTAAGATCCATTCTGGGAACAGTATTTATCTCCATTGCCCCCCCTCCCATTTCACCAGGTCTTGCATCAAGACCGCGTCCGTAATCATCCGGATAGTTTTTCGAGATCTTACTCCAGGTCTCCGGAATATAATACGCAACAGGTCCTTTGAAATTAGATGCATTTAAAAACAGCGTCCAGCTCTGATCACCGGTAGGAGGAGGACCCTCTTTGGCATCCATAAACGGTAAAGCCATCCATGCATATCCCAGGAATTGCCCGTTTGGGTTTCCTACAAATGTTAATCCATCCGGTGGAACAAGTATCCTGTTGCTAAGCTGTGCGACCCCCATTTCACTTTCAGGAAGAGAAGCGCTGCTGTAAAAAAACGACCAGCCGGGGGATGCTATCTCAAGATCATAGCAACTTGGTGTACCGTTCATGCTGAATTTAGGCGGTCCGTATCGGAACCTGTTTCCTGCCCAATAACCGAGTCCACCCTCCACTGTCTGAAATACACTGCCCCATGTAGGACCCCTTTCTGCCCAGCTATCTCGGGCAAGAGTCCCTTTCGGACAAAGAGGAATACGTACATCTGAGTTTTCCGGGATGATCCAGGTACCTGGAAGCCCGATCTGAAAGTTGGCAAGTGGTCTATCTACCAGGGGCCAGACCACTGAATAAAAACTTATCCCGGCACCATAGCCTTTTGGTGGTTTGGTTGAATCAAAACCAATATATCCGTGCAATCCGTCCTACCCTTCGGTTATTTTATGGTTCTTGTCTTGACCAGCCAGTAATAAACTATTGAGAATGATAAGTGTTGTTACCAGAATCGTAAATAGTCTCATTATTAAAATAAATTAATTATTAAATACCATTCTTAAGAACATCATTAACCACATGTAAATCAATAGCTGCCATGCTCCTGAAGGGTCTCCCACCAAGCCATAATATTTTCGGGTGGTACCCCATCCTGAATAACATGAATGGGCGCAAATATAAATCCTCCACCAGGTGCCAGATCGTCAATTCTCCTTTTTGTTTCAATCTTAACTTGTTGAGGCGTCCCATAAGGCATAACTGATTGATTATCGCAACTTCCTCCCCAAATTGTCAGCTCATTGCCAAACTCTTTTTTAAATTTCTTTGTGTCCATTCCTAAACAATTAACCTGAAATGGATTCACAATATCCACACCTGCTTCAATTAGTAATGGGAATGTTTCCATTACTGCACCATCATTGTGGAAGAAAATATAAACCTTTGATTCTGCCTTTTTCTTAATAAATTCAAATAATTTTTTGTGATAGGGCCATATTAACTCTTTATACATATCCACCGAAACTAAAAGACTGTTTTGGGAGCCAAGATCGTCAGCAGTTGATATTATCAATACATTTTCACCAACAACTTTAAGTGCCCTTTCCCAGTACTGCATTTTTATTTCAAGTAATTTGGTCATTATTGCATGAACGATTCCCGGATTAATTACCATATCGATAAAGAATTGTTCATAACCGCGCATCCACATGGCATGTTCCCACATTCCGGAACTCATTCGTTCCAAAAAATAAGCTCTCTTCTCTTCAATAACTATGTGATCAGCAATACTTTTTAGATTTACATAACGGGCCGGGTCAGTTGCATCAGGCCATGGGTATTTTTCAATATCTGCTATCGTTTCTGCGTTTGCAAGAGGGCTAAGGTAAAGGTCGTAATAATACCCACTCGAAGCTGGCATTCTCCATCCCATTCCCCATTCATCAATAAAGTGATTATATCCTTCGATAATCCCCAATTCCTTTTGGAGAAATGGTTTTGATAATGGTTCAGGAGAAACACCTTTTACATCAATATGCAGAGTTCTTAATAAATCTTCGTCAATATCCCCAATTTGAGTGATTCTATCCTTTAGTTTAACATCGCCTGGCAATCCCAGATATTGTCTTAATTTTCGAAGTGAATTAATATTTATTCCTGTGACTGCAGCTGCCCCGATATCAAAAGGAATTTTGTCTGCTTCTTTGTGTTCAAGGGCAGATTTCACCCTTTCGTAACTTGAATATTCTTTCATTAAAATTGAATATATAAAATACGCCGGATGTATTTTAATAACTTTCCTTGACAAGAGCAACCATCTCTTCGTAGGTAGCAACCCTCGGATTCCCCTTATAATCAGGGAGAACCATGCATTGTTTAGCCAATGCTTCAATTTCACTCTCAGGAACTTTTACATCTTTAAGCTTATAATTCAATCCTAACTTTTGTAGGAATATTACGATCTCTTCTTGACTTTTTGCAGCGGCTTCTCTCTCTGATACTTTTTGCAAATCAGGATTTAGATTACGTGAAAGTTTGGCAAACTGTGGAATTGCAGCTTCCCAGGTAAATTTTGCAAAAGCAGGATATACAATAGCCAGGGATTCGCCATGAGCAACATGGGGATACATCCCGCCAATTGCCATTCCCATACCATGAGGCAAGGTTACTCCTGCATTGGCAATGCACAATCCTGCGAGCAAATCAGCATATGCCATCTTCTCTCTGGCGTCGATATCACTTAAATCTTCAAGCAATTTTGGAAGATAATCGACAACTATTGAAATTGCTTCCCATGCCAACAGATCAACATAAGCTCCGGTTCCGGGATTAATTGTGCTTTCGAAGGCATGGCAAAGCACATCGAAGCCGGTTGTAGAGGTGACAAATTTAGGCACCGAGATCATCAGTTCAGGATCTACAATACAAACCTGTGGGTATAAAATATTATTGTACAGAGCAGATTTATCACGGGCCGCCAGATTTGTAATAACTGCCACCTGAGTTACCTGGGAGCCCGTCCCTGATGTTGTTGATATAGCAATTACAGGAATTAGTTTAGACGGATCGGGTTGTGGAGTTTTATAAAACAAGTAGTCCCAGCTGATTCCATCATGTGTGGCTTCAACTGAGATTGCTTTGGCAGCATCCATGCTTGAACCGCCGCCAAGACCTACAATTACATCCGCCCCAAAATCGCGCGACATTTTTGCCCCTTTAGTTATTGTGTCGATAGTTGGATTAGGGATAACTCCATCGTAATGTGCAACTTCAATGCCTTTATCTGTAATTATTTTTATAACTTTATCGTATTGCGTTTGAAGTGCCGGTATCGCAGCAGGAGTAGTTACTAACAAAACTTTTTTGCCGTATCCTAAAATGATTTCACCTAATTCATTAATACGGCCTTTGCCAAAGCGAATCTTAGTTGACTGATGATAATTGAAATTTTTCATGTGACTAATTTTAATAATTTTTAAAAAATATCCCTGGTAAGTTTTGGTGTTGCACCTTTTTGGGTACAAACGTAAGCCGCGAATTCTGTTGCTTTCTGATGAGTTTCCCTTAATGAAATCCCAAGAAGGATTCCGGAAATGAAAACTGCAGTAAAAGCATCACCTGCCCCAACGGTGTCAGAAACCAATACATGGGGAACATGCGTAAATGATGACTCATCTATACTTTTGATCATACTACCATTTCCTCCCATAGTGTAAATAACATATTTTAATTTGAAACGGGTCAGCAACTGAAGTAACTGACTTTCAGTATCACCTGAAATAGAAAGGTATTCTGAAACAACAGGTAATTCATCTTCATTTAATTTCAGTATGTCTGCCAAATTAATTGAATGAATAATGGCCTCCTTATTGTAGAAATTTTGTCTCAGGTTAATGTCAAAAACCTTTAAACAATTGGACTTTAAAGCGGAAATAAAGGCCTGGATCGTATTCTTTGATTCAGGATTTCGTTGTGCCAGACTTCCAAAACAAACAGCATCCAATTTTTTTGAAAGATTTTCCAGGTCAGAATTCCATCGGATATGATCCCAGGCAACATTTTCATGAATCGCATAATTCGGGTGCCCATTTTCGTTTAGGTTAACCGTTACGGTGCTTGTGGGAAATTCATTCATTTGAACGAAACTGTCGCTTAGACCAAGTGTCTGAAGTGTATTTTGAATTTCAGCACCCAATTTATCATTTCCTATAGCGCTGATTATATGGCTTTCGCAACCAACCTGCAAAGCATGAAACGCAAAGTTACAGGGAGCTCCTCCTAACTGTTTGCCAGAAGGCAAAACGTCCCAAAGTAATTCTCCAATACCGGCAACAACTGGTTTTGTAATCATTTTACTCTCCTTACAGGTCAATCATTACTTTCATGCTTTTATCCCCTTGCGATTCAATATATTGATATGCATCGAGGTATTTGCTAAATGGGAAGCTAATGGAAAGAAGCGGAGCCGTAATAATTTTTCCTAAGGCAATCATATCAACAGCCGCTTCATAATCCTCATGGAGATACATCATCGAACCAAAAACGTTAAGCTCGTGTTCACCCAAATAAAACATATTAACTACTGGATTCTGTGAATAAACCCCAAGGATGACAACTTCTCCACCCTTTTCAACACCTTCTATCAGTGCATCCAATGATGATTGGACACCTGCGGCTTCAAATCCAACCTGAAAACCTTCATCTCCAAAGAAAGATCTAACACCGTCTTCAAAAGGGATTTTTTTAACATTAAGTGTCCCACTAATCCCACATTGGCGGGCAATATTTAACCTGTAATCACTGAGATCTGTAATCATAACCTTTGCAGCTCCTCTGGCTTTGGCAAATTGGGCCACAAGGTTTCCAATTGTACCTGCCCCCGAAACAACAACATTTTTACCTTTGAGTTCGGTCGCCCGGTTAGTCGAATGAGCTCCCACAGCGGCAGGTTCAACCATTGCACCTTGTTCAAAAGACATACTTTCAGGAATTGGGATTATCCTGTCCTCAGGAACGACAAACAAATCCTGTGCAACACCTGGGGCCTGAAAACCCTGCACTTTCAGTTTCTGACAGGCATTATATTGTCCTCTTTTGCAGGGACCGCAGACGCCGCAAACAAGTTGCGGTCTGGCAGTGGCTTTCATACCGGGTTTCACTTTGGTTACATTTTTCCCAATTGCCTCTACAATAGCGGAATATTCATGACCTTGTACAACCGGATATGGCGTAGCTGGATGTTTTCCATGAAATACATGGATGTCAGATCCGCAAACACCTATCTTTTTAATTCTCAATAAGATCTCATTACTCTTCAACTCCGCTGGTTCCGCAATATCATGGTATTCGATAACACCGGGAGAAATCATAATTGCTTGTCTCATAATGCTTTTAATAGATAAATAACATTTTATTGTTTCTAAAAGAAATCAGATACACAATACTCCCTTAGGCAAATATTGTGTAAAGGATAATCATTATTATTAAAAGAAAACCGGCCAGTAATCTGGCATCGCCAATACCTTTAAATTTGCCTTCAGTGATGACGGCAAGAGGACTTTCCCAGGTACATTCGGCAATTGCCGCCGGATCGGGCTTTGGAGAAAGATAGCTAACCGTATAATAAATGACGCAGCAGATACAAAATAGCCACCAAGCCTGCATCATAAAGGGTATTCCAAGACCTTGCGTGATGTACATATATCCGCTGACAGGAACGAAGTCGAGGCAAAATGAAACTACTCCAAATAATAATCCAACACTTAGTGTTATTATAGATGCTTCTTTTGTCCCGCGTTTACTAAATACACCCAATAAAAATACTGTTGTAATTGGTGGAGCCATTGCTGCTGCAATTTTGTTGATAGCTTCGAATATACTTGTAAATTTACCTCCCTGAGTCGACCATAACATAGCTGCAATCATAATGACTACCGCTGCAATACGACCAGTCAATACCTGTCCCTTATCGGTAATTGAAGGTCTTACCCTTTTTACAATGTCTACCGACACAAGTGTAGCCGAACTATTCAGGGCAGCTGCAAGCACGCTCATCAGGGCTGCCAGCAATGCAGCAGCTACAATGCCTTTTAAACCTATAGGTAACAGCTCTTTAATAAGAATAGGAAATGTTTGGTTGGCATCTGCTCCAATTTTGTCTTTAAACAAAACATAGCCGATAACACCAGGCAGAACGAGAATAAACACAGGAAGGATTTTCAATACACCTGCAAACAAGGAACCTTTCTGCGCATCATCCACCGAACGCGCGCTCAATACGCGTTGAACATGAGTTTGGTCAGTACACCAGTACCAGATTCCCATCACCGGATAACCCAAAAAGACGGCATACCAGGTTAATCCCGTGCTCGAAGCAGTCTGGCTTAGCGCTTTTAATGAAGCTGTAGTATGCAGCATACTTAATTGTCCTTCTTTTGCGGCTGCCTTGAATGCTGCGAAAGTGGTTATGCCATGCTCCGGAAGGGCCAGTATACCAAAAACTGTAACCAATATTGCACCTAAAATCAAAATTATTGTTTGTACCGATTCGGTGACCATCACCGCTTTTAGTCCGCCAACTACTGTATAAACGGTTGTTACGATAGAAATGAAGATGATTGAATGAATAACACTAATGCCAAAGAAGGCTTCGAATACCACGGCGCCAGCATAAAGACTCATCCCCATGTGAATAAACAAAGCGGCAAGTATCCCCATAAATGCCAGGAAAGTACGGGAATCGGGCCCATATCGTTTTTCGAGAAATTCCGGAAGCGTGGCTATCTTTGTTTTAATATAAAATGGAGCGAAAATCAATCCGAGTAAAATTAGGGTAAAAACAGCCATCCATTCAAAATTACCCCACACCAAACCATCATTATAACCTGAAGCAGCCAGACCAACCATATGAATTGTGGAAATATTCGAGGCAAAGAGTGCCGCACCAACAATAAGCCATTTTAAACCGCGGCCTGCCAGGAAATAATTGTCTCTGGTCATTTTGCTTTTTCTGACCGACCACAATCCAATAAATAGTATACCAATAATATATACAATAATAATGAGCAAATCAATTGTATCTATTTTCACATTAGCCATAGGATCTGATTATTAACCTTCATTTTCACAAAACCATCTGCTTCCCGCACCTGAAACAAGGATTACATTGCCGTAAGCTGTAAAATCGCCTGAACGAATTACTGTTTTTACCGATCTGCTCATTTCCCTGATTGTGGTATGTTCTACTGTTTCGACTGGAATTCCTTCACCAAAAGCCTTTGAAATATTTGAGAACAGAGTTGGGCTTACCAGTTTAGTTTGATTAGCTATGAACATTTTTTCAACTGAAAAGTTCTTTCTAAGCATAGCAAGTACTTCAAGCACCATCGGTTTGTTTTCTTCCAAAGAGAGATCGACGACCTCCACTCCCCGAGGTATAGCAAAACCAGCATCGGTCACCATCAGTAAATCCCCATGACCTTGTTTGGTGAGTGCATTTGCCACGGCCCTGTTTAATACTCCAACTTCTTTCATATTTTTATTAATTATACTATTTAATATCAACACTTTAATCAGTTTTTATTTTTGGAGGACATAATCATTTCATAAATGAGTTTAGCCGCAAACAGATCAAATATTGCGCTACCAACTGTTTTAAATAACCTGGTTGGATTCGAGGTAAATTTTAAATTCCCTGCCAACAAACTTCCGATGGGATAAATATTTTCTTCCAATACCCATCCGTTTTTTATAGAAGTAATCAAATCTCCACTTTCATTTTTACCATCCAATGTATCTACATAAATTCGATCGACTTGTCGAAATAACAGCTCAGGAAACTCTCTGCAATCTGGTTTATAGGACCCAATGCCAATAAAGGTTTTTCCGGTAAAAAGCTCCTTCTCATTTAGAAAAACCGGATTTTGAGAATTAGTTGCAGTAATAATAACTTCTGAATTCATTACAACTTCAGTAGAATTAGCGGACTTAATAATCTTAATATCAGGATGTTTTCTATTCACCTCATCTGAGAATATTTTTAGACTTTGCGGGCTAAGGTCAAAGGCCCATATCTCATTAATATTGCGTACAGAACAAGCAAATAATGTTTGGTGTATTCCCTGCAGACCTGTGCCGATAATACCAAGTGAATGGCTATTGGCAGGGGAGAGTAAACTGATACCAATTGCAGTGATTGCGGCAGTGCGCATAGCCGTAATTGCACTGCCATCCATAATAGCCAGAGGTTCACCTGTCTTTGTATTGCACAAAACTAAAGTACCATAAATTGAAGGTTGATCCAATATTTTATTCCTGGGACAGAAAGAAACCAGCTTAGTGACCCAATATTCCTCAGTTAAACAAGGCATAAGAAGAAAAGTATCCACCCCATGATCAATATGCATCCTCCTGGGCATAATATAGGCTCCGGAGTTACTTGCAATAAAGGCTTTTTCTATTGTATTAATCCAATCCTTTATAGTTGCAATGCTTGTAATTATTTTATTATCAATAAATTCCATAATATAGATCTCATTTTATATTCCGGATAATTTCCTTTATTTAAAAACTGCAATTTCAGCTAATCCAACGTTTTTAGTTGATTTTGAAACACCTGTCACAATAAAAGAGAGCCATGTCACCATCTTTTCGGGAAATACAATTTCTTTGCATGAGCGGGCATCATTGGGTAATTCTGAAACGTTGATTGTAGAACCATCACTAAAGACTAACATACCGGAGGTAATCTGGTCTTCAAGATCAGGCCTGTCAAAAAGCCAGATTTTTGTTATCTTCTCAGGCTTTTCCCAAAGTAGCCGGATGAATGCAGATGCACCTTCTTCATCACTTATCCATTCATTCAGTTTATTTTTTGATTCCGGATCTACAACACCGTCTATTGCACCTTCTCCAAAGTATTCAATTAGTTCAGTAAATGGTCTGTACTTCCGGTTAGCCGAGGAGACAATGATATTTGCACGTAAAGCTATATTATTCTCGCTTTTAATCGGATCCGGTTGACCTTTGGCATATTCATTCAGTAATGATTTTTCCTGAGAAGCATTAAGAAGTTTAACCTCCTGTAAATTCCATGCGTATCGGCTTCCGATGGGGTTCGCCTTAATCCTGTTTTTGAAATAACCTTCATAAAAATTGGCAGAATAGCTTAGCCAAAATGATTTTCCATCTTTGCTGATAAATTTTGATGGTATAGTTGCGAAATATCCTTGTTCCCCAAAATTTTTCATATAGGTGATCAACCTGTAGGGGCCTGTTATTCTGTCAGCTTCCATAAGATAAGTTTGCATATTGCCAATGCCGGGCCAGCCATCAATCACACACATCAAATATTTATTCAAAGGTTTGTCATAAGTAATATTCGTACAACCCATATGGTTATTCCATTCCAGAAGGGGTTTGATTAAAGAGAAATTATTTGTCCACATGGCCTCACCTCCTTTATCATAACCGCAGAAAAACTCATATTTTGATAAATTATTCATAGTCTCAGGAGAAGGTGATACCCTTGAAAGATAGACTGCATCGCCAGCAACCCAGCTATTGTTCGCAATCTGAGGGAAAGGGTCGTTATCTATGGCTCCATGACCAACTAAATAAGCTTTTCCGTCTGGTGAATTTTCCAGATTTTTTCCAAAATCAACAAAATGGGGAGTGCCCATTTTTACCTGCTTCCCATTTTTCCCGGATTCAGGAAATAAAGGATTATATAGGGTATAAGGACAGGGAGTCCATGTTTTCCCATAATCAGTTGAAATCCTGAAACCTGGGAATGGGCCGCAAATTGCCCAGCTATAGTTTTTGTTTTCCGGTTTTGGATCAAAGTCGATGCCGTAGGTCCCATAATACCAGATTCCGTTATATACCAGATTTGCACAGGGGTATCTCCCTCCGTAAGGTTCTGCCGAAGCATTTTCTGTTCCAAGGGAAGTAATTTCCAGGCTCAACGGATCATCACCAACTATCCTGGCATTACCTGTTCTCCCTTTTGCTCCACCACCTGACTGGCAGCTCTCCAGGTTTATTTCTCCATCTGTCCAGCCGCTATACATATTACCGTCTGATGCCCACGATGGATACCAGGTATCTGCATCGGTATAGCTCACATATTTTCTTGTAAAAGCTATAGCAGAGAATTCCTCAGACTGTTTAAACGGATAATATTCAGGTGGCTGAGAAATCCAAACTTTTGGTACCCAAGGTTTAGGAACATAAGGTATAGTTCTTTCCTGACCAAACAAGCTGACTGAAGTCATCATAGCAAACATAATCACAATGAACCAACGTGCAAGGAAGTTTGCGATACTTTCTATTTTCCAATATTCAGAGATTCGATTCTTCATAAGACAGACGTTTCAAAATACGATTCATTTCCGGGTAATCGATTACACTTTTTTCAACAACATATGAAGTCTTAAGGCCGTAGGTGTGATAGACAATCCACCGCATCCCGTGCAACACAATGAAGATGGCAAAGAACCTCCAACAGATTTCATGGCTTCAATCACCTCATCCAGTGGGATGACGGGGTCAAAACCTGCAATGCTCATATTGGCTGAGCTCAATGCATTATTTGCACCAAGAATATTTTTCCCCAGGCAAGGAACCTCAACCCGGTCTGCAACCGGATCACATACCAATCCCAGGAGATTCTGCAGTGCCATCGAAGCAGCGCTAACGGCCTGCCGGGCTGTACCACCCATAAGCTGAACCAAACCGGCTGCAGCCATAGCCGAAGCAGCTCCGCATTCTACCTGACACCCTCCTTCCTCGGCAGCGAAGGTGTATTTGTCTGCTATAAATACACCGATTAATCCCGCTGCCAGGAATGCGTTGGTAATAACCACGGTATCTTCTGTAAATCCCCTGGCACTTCCCAAAATCGCTCCTCCCAAAACTCCACATGAACCCGCCGTCGGGGCGGCAACAATGATTCCCATTGAACTCTTCGTTTCCATCAATGCCGTCACATAGGCGATGATCGTATTTACCGGATTCCGGATGATTTTACCTCTTTCTTCCGCTTCAAGAATCAAATAGCTTTGATGTCCAAGCAATCTGTCTTCATATATTGTTCCCTCCAGACCTTCCTTAATAGCGCCTTTTATGTTCAAAACGATATCAAGCATAAGGGAGTACACCTCTTCTTTGCTAATACCGGCACGAGCACATTCATAGGATGTTGCGAGCTGAGCCAGGTCATACCCCGTCTGGTCAGCCAAATTTAGCATTTGATTGACAGAGGTAAAAGGTAATGGTTTATCCATTCCGGAAAGAATCGGCATCACGGGTTCCAATTGCCTAACCCAGTGAACATCTTTAAATTCCCCGATTAATTCATTGACAATCGAACTGACAGAATTTCTTGTTTTAAGATTGATCAGAAAATTATTTTCATTCTGCTGGAGAAGAGAGATAACAGAAGGGTCAATTGAGGTTTTAAGCAACTGAAAGAGATACTGAACAATACTAATAATTTGATTTCCAATACATATAAGGGTTTCAAAATAATCTCCCTTAATTGAAATATCATATCCATTGATGTTTATTAATTCTATCATTCCTCCGCCAGTTGATAGGGCAATAAAGCGAAACTGTTCGTGATTTGCCGTTTCAACAAAAATCTTATAGGTATTTGGATGAGAAGCCTCAAAATCACTGATCTGAAACCGAATGTTAAGCCTGCGTTCTTTGGCCAAATCATTATAACCGATTATTGCGGGATCAAGAATACTCACTCCAAGTAATCCACAGATTAAACCCATAGCAGATCCTTGCCCCTCATAAGTTGTAGCAAGCGATCCTTTTCTGTCGAATTCTACCAATACATTTCCATTTTCCGGAAGACATACCTGCCTGATAAGGGCACCAATACGGTGAGAAGCCGCTGTGTGTGAACTTGAAGGGCCTCTCATAACAGGACCAATTACGTCATTAAAGATACTTGGTTTCATCGCCTTATTAATATTTAATTTATTCAATATTAATGATTGTTTGACTTTAAAATATCCTAAAGCAAGATCTCAATGTCTCAAAAGTTGCAACATTTATCTACCCCCGGAAGGCAGATTCGATTTCCAAAATTTTTCCATTGTTTCCCGAAGATGATATGACGTGTTTTCCCGTTCATAGATGCCATGAGACCGCATCGGATAAGACATCATGCTAAACATCTTATTGTTCTTTATCAGTTCATTAACAAGCATTTCGAAGCTTTGGTAATGTACATTATCGTCACCGGTGCCATGGATGATCATCAAGTTACCTTTTAAATTTTTCGCAAAATTAATTGGCGAACCTTCCTTGTATCCCTCTATATTATCCTCGGGCAATCCCATATACCGCTCCTGGTATATATTATCATAAAGTCTCTGATCAGAAACAAATGAAACTGCAATACCGGTATTATAAACATCAGGGTAACGGAAAAGACAGTTAAGAGTCATCTGGCCTCCTCCGCTCCAGCCCCAAATACCTAGTCTTTTAGAATCCACGAAACTGAACATCGAAGAGATTTTTTGTGCAGCTTTTGACTGATCGGATGAAGCAAGTATACCAATTTGGCGATAAATACATTTTTGGAATTCGGCACCCCTTGGGACCTTTGTCCCCCTGTTATCTATACTCACAATGATATACCCTTGCTGTGCCATATACTGGTGCCAAAGATCTCCCCCTTCCCATGAATCCTGAACTGTTGAACTGGCAGGTTCACCATAAACATAAAATATGACCGGATATTTCTTTGAAGGATCAAAACCAACGGGTTTAATCATCCAGGCATCAAGCAGAACGTCACCTATATCGACCTTAAAGAATTCTTTCGGGTTTAGTCCCAGCTGATCATATCGCTTTTTAGATTCCATATTATCTTCGAAAAGCCTTATTTCCTCATGGGAAGGTAAACTGATAAGTGAAATCCTGGGAGGTGTTACCGTATTGTCAAAAGTATGCACTGCCCATTTTGGATCGTTTGCAATAAGATAAGAATTATGGCCGGCAAAATTGGCAGGGGTGACTCTCTCAGCGGTCCCTTGCCCATCAATACGGCTTCGGTAAAGGTAACGTTGCGTGAAATTCTCCGGAGATGCAATATAATAAACATAACCGCTCTTGTCATCAATACAATTAATGCTTACAACGTCGAAGTCTCCTTTGGTTATAAGATTATCCACTTTTCCATCCCTTGAAACCAGATAAAGATGGAGCCACCCATCCTTCTCACTTGTCCAGGTAAAATATTTCTCATTATTCAGCCATTTAATATTATCATGAATATCCAGGAATGCTTTATCCTTATCAGTCAGTATATTATTAAGCGCCATTGTTCTTGTGTTACCAATCCATACCCAGTTTGTGTTCTGAAGACGGTTAAGCTGCTGTATCAAAACATCATCGGAATTTGGAATAAAGTCCATTCGTGCAAGATAATTGTTTCGTGGATCTCCAGGAATATCAAACCATTTCGTATCTCCACCTCCTGCAGAAACCACCCCAATTTTTACTGCTGAATTAGTTGTTCCAACTTTAGGGTAAGGGACAGAGATAATTTTAGGATAGATTGAATCCACATTATCTATTATCTTGAAAATACCGATGCCTTTTGTATCTGATTGCCAATAGGCTATTCTCCCCCCATCGGGACTCCACCTGAATCCGTCCCTGCAATCAAGCTCTTCTTCATAAACCCAATCGAACGTACCATTAATAATATTGCTTCCTCCGTCGGATGTGACAGAAATAACCTTCCCTGTATTGATATCTTCAACATAGATATTCTGTTTGCTTACATAGGCAACGCGCGAATCATCAGGGGAAAATTTTGCAAACATCATGCTTGTTGGTTCGACCGATTTGCCTAATTGTTTTAGTTTCCCTGATTTTAGATCCAGAACCCAATAATCACCCCTTGTCTTATATCTCCATACTCTGCGGGTATTTGTAAAAATCAACAGCTTACTATTATCATTTGACCATACGTAATCGGAAACAGGAAGAGGTTTGCTCTCACCCTCAGGGATAAAGGTCTTTGCAGAATAGAGGATTGAGCGCTTACCAGTTTTTACATCATACCTTACAATATCCCTACCTGTCATTTCTTTATTTGGTTCAAATGTAAAATAGGCCTTGCTGTCTTTACTCCATCGTATGGGACCATAACCCTTATCCCGATAAACATTTTCTCTGTATATATCCTCTAATTTTAATATTTTTTCAATTGACTGCCCAAAACCATGAACAGATATCCCTAATAAAAATAGCAGGCTGAAGATAATTGACCGTTCAAATTTCATTGTTAATTATTAAGTAATAATTTATTGAGTGATATTATATTCCCAAGCTTGCTGCAGCTTGAGAACAAATTTACAATTATTTTTTATTATTACAAGTTTAAATACAATAAATACCAATATAATTTTAAATTAAAGCTCATAAAGAAATTGATCTTGACATTTATATAATTGATTTATATGCATTTAATAAATATCATTAATATTATATCATAATGTAATTAAATTTAGAATAGATTTATTTTAAATAATCAACGAAACTGAATCTGCAAGTCCCAAAACAGAAAATAGCCCGACATGAAATGATTACTGGATTATTGTATTCAAATTGAGTTTCCAAAGGAATCAAATAATTTACATTACAGATGAGTTTTGAAAAAACTTCCGTTGCCAATCGAGTGTCTTTCCTACCAATTTACTCGGGATGAGTGTATCACAAATTCTTTGCTGTCACATAAAAATTAGGATCTACAATAATTTCAGGGTCTGATTCAACTTTTAATACTTTCCATTCTGTTGTTGGGTATATCCAAATATCTTTTCCATTAACCTTTACTTTTAATGGCATATTAAATGTTGGAATTGAGTTTGTCCACCGAAACCTTAATATATCTTCACTGACCGAATATTCAATAACCGGTATGTTTATGGTTCTCAAATATTGATCAAAAACACAAGACAAATCGATTTTAGCTTCAGTACTTATAAAATTTTCAATTTGTCGGGTGGTAACTGTTTGATGACAGAAATTTTTGGAGAGTCCTCTTAAAATATGTCTGAACTTTTCATCATCATTCATAATTTGTCGAATAGTATGCAACATATTTGCACCTTTCGAATACATATCTTTCGAACCTTCCTGATTTACATTGTAATCGCCAATTATTGGCCTATCATTTTTTATATTGGCACGCGTTCCGATAATATATTCGCTGGATGCTTTTTTGCCGAAATGATAGTCTGTAAAAAGTGTTTCAGAATAGGCACCAAAACTTTCATGAATCCACATATCAGCAAGATCCTGCGACGTAATACTATTTCCAAACCACTCATGAGAAGATTCATGAACAATAATAAAATCAAATTTCAATCCCCAACCTGATTTACTAACATCCTTTTTCCTGTAGCCATACTCATAAAGGTTTCCATAAGTAACTGAGCTTTGATGTTCCATTCCAGTATATGAAACGTCTACTAATTTGTAACTATCTTCATAAAATGGATAAGGTCCAAACCAAAATTCCAACGCATCGAACATTCTTTTAACTTCTTTTTTAAAATACTTTTTTGCCTTTTCAAGATTTTCAGGTATTACATAATAATCACAGTCTATAATTCCTTTTTCTCCTCTATATTTATCTTTAAAATGAACATAATTGCCAATATTCACATTCACGCAATAATTATTTATCGGATTGGAAACAAACCAATTATAGGTTTTTGTTTTATTTGAATTAGTGACTATACTTCGTAACCTTCCATTAGAAACATCTACAAGGTTTTCGGGAACAGTAATACTAATCAACATACTATCAGGCTTATCATACTGATGATCTTTGCAGGGCCACCACAAACTTGCTCCATCTCCCTGACAAGTTGTTGATATATAATGATTTTTTTCTGAATCTTTTTTCCAACTAACTCCACCACTCCAGGGCGGATTGACGGCTATTTTCGGTTTACCTTTATAAAATATAACGATTTCATTTATCTCTCCAACTTTTTGCTTCTTGATTAATTTAATAAAACAGGCATTTCCTTCGTTTGAGAATTCAAGTTGATTATTATCCTGCAATACTTTGTCTATTTTTAAGGGAGCTTGAAGATCAACCTGCATAACATTGTAATCATCTAAAACCTTGTATTGAACTGAATTCTTACCAATTATTGAGCTATCTTCAGGATTAACACTAACATTCAGATGATAAAATTTTAAATCCCACCATTTTCTTTCTTTTGTAACAGTTCCTCGTAAAGTGTCCAGTTTTGTATAAATTTTATTTTGTGAATAAGTTGTTGAATAGCAATTAATAGTCAGAAATAAAACTACAGAAATTAGTCTCATAGCAGCATTTTTAAAAGTTATTTTCAAAGACACTACTCTAAAATAAAATTTAGCCCGTTGCAAAAATATTTTATAATCCCGGTGTCTTTCAATTTCTTATAATCCGAACCATATTTTAGAGATCCATATTCAGGATTTCCTTAATTACTAATCCAATTGCTCCATATAATGCAGCACTGTCCAGAAAAGTCAATGGCAATACCTGATATTTTGTAGAAATTCGATCAAAAACGTTTTCCTGGATGATTTGTTTAAGAGGTTCCCAGAAAATGTTCCCATTCTGAGCAATCCCCCCTCCAATGAAAATAACCTCTGGGTTAAAAGTATTGATCAGGCCGGCTATGGATAATCCAAGATAATGAATGCTTTGCAGAAATATATCATTTGCAGTCTGATCGTTTAGCTTGGCTGCTTCAACAACCATTTTGGCAGTGATATTTTCCGGAATATTTTGGCAAAGACTCATAAGTATTTTTGATGGCCTTTCTTTCATTATTAATTTGGCTCTCTGAGCAATAGCATCTCCTGATGAGTAGGCAGTAAGACAGGATTTATTTCCACAAGGGCAAATGATCAGATTATCACCTGCAACTGGAACATGTCCAAATTCGCCTGCCATTCCGTCTGTTCCATAGAAAAGTTTTTTATTTATAATTATACCTGCTCCAATACCATAGCCAACATTAATACAAATCATATTGTTATATTCATTCCCCTTCCCAAACGTTAATTCGCCAAGTGCCATTACTCTATTGACATTGTCAAAAAAAAGAGGAAGCTTGATGCGACTTTGAATAAATGAATGAAATTGAACATTACGCCATTGAAAAGCGGGAGAATATACCACTACACCTTTTTCAAGATTCACTGTCCCTGCTACTGCTATACCTACACCAATGATCTGATCTCTGTTAATCATATTGGTATTAGAAAGTCGTTCAATAACATCAACTACCTTATTTAATACATATTCGACATCCTTTAAAGATTCAGTAATTACTTCAATCTCTTTAATCGGATCCGCATTCATATTGGTAAGCATACCTCTGATGAAGGTAGTTCCAATATCTATTCCAATAATAAACCGTTGGCTGTTACCAAAGTAAAGCGATTTCATAGGACGTCCTTTTGAAACAGAAATGGTTTCCCTCTCCTCCAATAACTTATCATTTTTGATAAGAGAATCAACCAAACGTGATACTGTTGCTGTGCTTAAATTGGTACTTCGCGCAATTTCAATCCTTGAAATTCCCTTATTCTCCCAGATAGTATGTAAAATACATGATTTATTATGTTTGCTAAGTAAGTTTTTGCTAATTGTAGTTTGTATATAATCTTTCATCAGATATCAGAATTAATTTCGTGGCAAAATTAAACAATTTTCAAATTAGTTTTCGGAATTGCCTGAACTAAACAGCCTTTTAAAACGGCTAAATTTAGAATAAGCTTTCTGTTTCTCATTTATTTATGAAATTATTTCTTTTCCCTTCATCTCTCATCCTTTCCCATAACTTTGCCATAGTAACCTTCAACGAGTATACGATCTCAGGATTTTTATATGCCAGATCATTCTGTTGTCCCGGATCACTACTTAAGTCATATAATTCATACTTTACCGGCCCATTATTAAAAAACCAGTTATCCAGTTTCATTGAATCAGGCTTTGGCGGTAACCAGCCGATCAGCGTATATTCTCCGGATCGCATTTCCATCTCAGGTAACCTAAAGTAAGTGTCTTCATAGTTAGGATAAAACCAGATATTAGGAACGTGCCTTTTTGTTTCTTTGTTAAGAAAGGCATTAAAATTAGCAATGCCGTCGTAAGTTATATTTCCCGGTAATTGAATTCCGACCAAATCGCATATGGTAGGAAACAGATCGGTCCCATTAAATAATTTATCGCTTTTTGTTCCGGGGGGTATTGCGCCCGGGTATCTGACTATTCCCGGAACACGGTGCCCACCTTCATAAACATATCTCTTCATTCCTCTGTAAATACCTGGAGAACCAAAACATTTATCCCTGGTTGAATCCTCCCATTTATCCAATGATTCTTCAACAGTTACCGGATTTTCAGGTCCATTATCACTGGTAATGAAAATTAATGTATTCTCTTTAAGCCCCAGACTGTCAATTGTGGAGATTAATTTTCCAAAAGAATTATCAAGTTGGGTAACTGTCCCATAATATTCCTTTTTGTTTGCAGCAATATTCCTCTCAGGTCTTCTGACATAGCCATATTTAATCGTTTTTTCAAGTGAGTCCACTTTAGGTGAATCGTACATATCACTGTATTTTTTAGGTGGTGAAATCGGTGTATGAGGTTCATGGGAGGCCACATAAAGAAAGAATGGCTTCGATGTGTCCCTCTTTCTCCTAAGCCAGTAACTTGCTTCATTTGCAATAACATCACAATACCAGCCAGTTACCTGTCCAACTGGTACTCCATTCCTGACAAATTCTTTGGTATTAGCGGGTCCGTCAAAAGCATTATGGGTTGTTCCCATCCAATAATCAAACCCCTGTTCACTTGGCCCCGGATCGTTTCTCTTGTTTTTTTCAAGTACAGACAGATGCCATTTACCGACAAAACAGGTTTCATATCCTCTTGATTTGAGAATTTTCGGGATTGTTATTTCATTGGATGCCAGAAATATATTCCCTCCCAGAATATTATAAAATCCACTTCTGTATGGATTTTTACCTGTCAGTAAAGCAGCTCTGGAGGGAGAACAAACAGTACCCGCAGCATGACAGTCTGTTAGAATAACTCCTTCTTTTGAAAACTTATCCAAATTTGGTGTTTTGATAATTGGATTTCCATAACATGCAACGTCACCGTATCCCAAATCATCCGCCAGAAAAACTACAATATTCGGTGTCCTTGGCAGATCATCCGGCTTATGAAAACTACATCCAGCCGATGTTCCGATCAATATCAGGTATTCGAAAACGGTTTTTATATTTGCATTCATAATATTTGATATTGTTTTATATAACAGATTGAAAATCAGTGTATATAAATCCTTTAATATCGCTGAAAAATTGAATTATAAAAGATCAACTATTTCAAATCAATTAAAATTTCTTTCTTTTCATAAGGGACAGGATATGCTGTTATCCATACTTCCGGCTTGAATTCCGATATTCCATTCTTCGTCACCAGGACTACGGCGTCGATTTTGGTTCCTTTATACTCCTCTGAAAGTGGAATATAGTAGGTATAGTTTGATTCGCTTCGCACCACAGGATATTCCCAGGTGTTGCTCCGGTACGAAGGACTCCTGTCGGGTGCGCCCACTGGTTTGCCATTCACCCGCAGAGCCACATAGGCACCCTCGTCCCCATGTTTGCCATTAAGTGCAACAGCCAGGTAGCTTCCTTTTGGAATCTCATCCAGAGTAAAACTCTTCCCGAATGCTGCTTTGGCTGTCATCAGCCTGTAAGGACTAAATAAATTGGTGGCGTGCCAAAGGATTCTGTCTATTAGTTTTCCCTTGATATAACCCTCAATCTCCGAGAGGCTTTCCGGAGTGCCTGGGAGGCGAAGATACCTTACAGGTTTGTCCGGATCCAGAAGTATTGTCATTTCTTTCCTTGCCATTATCTCTATAGTTTTCCAGGTTTTCAGATCAGTCGACACTTCCACCGGGATAGCTTCCCCTGACTTAAATGGCTGTAACGACTGTTCGTTACCTGCAATTATTTTTAAGCTGTCTAAGCTGGTCAATTCACTCATATCCAATCGCAAAGATCCACCATTAATCCTTGGGTCTATTTTGCTTTGTCTGCGATCAATATAGAATGAAGTATTTTTGTTCCCGTCGAACAGGAAACGATCCCATAATCCCCGGTCAACAAAAAGCTCCTGGCAGAAAAAAGCATCACGTGCGTTTTGAATCTGTGGAATTTTGGTTGCTCCGGAACGATAGAGTGAACGGACCTCAAGGGCATTGTTGTCCGCTGAATAACAGGTAGCTTCATATAGACTTTCTGCATCTGATGGAACAGGTATTGATACAAGATCACCCAATTTCCGATGATATTTTTCTTTTAGCGGAGTACCTGGAAAATTTATCTCAGCAGGTTTCCCTTTCAGTAATTCATTGTTCGGTTTTCCATCAAGGATTACTTGTGTGTAGCTAGTAAGTGAACCATGTACTTTTATTCTTTTGCTCTCACCTGGATACCCAAGTAAATTAATCTTCACAGGTTTCCCCTGGACATCCCTGACAATTTCATAATCACAGCCCTCTATGGATATATCTGATGGTTTCGCTGAAGTCGCCATCACCAGGCAGGAACGAAATGGCAGGACTTCAACAGAAACGGTTTGGCCTTTTTTGAACCGTCCAATCACCCTTTCGACAGGATGGAATTGTCTTAATTCAATAATTGAACCTTTCGACAAGCCTATCTCTTCATTAAGCTTTACTTTTCTGACAACAGGGTCCCAAGTCAGATTCCTCAAGGTTATTAACCGGGTTTGGTTGTCACCCCTGGAAACAGCTTTTTCACCATATATTTCTTCCGGAAGTATAATCCCGCCAACGAGTATTTCTTTATATTTTCTGGCAAGGTTAAAAATCCGGGCCAGCCTGGGATATTCATCATCTCGTAAAAACCATGGATTACCATAAATCTCAGGGGCGAGAATCAGGTTTCTATTAAAAACCTGGAGAATCAGATCATCCTCCCAATAATCAAGACACGAAGAGAGGCAAACCCCGTGATCTTCTGTCAGGCGCTGTAGTTCAGGAACCAATTCTCTTGAAAGTGCTCCTGCCCTGTGGTGGGACGCCGTCTGGAAATTGGGCATATGTACATCAATATATGTTTCATCACCTCCCAGCAACCAGGTTGTGGCATGTTTTACCGCCTCTTTTCCAAGATTTATCCTATGGTTCAGCAGTATAAGATCGGGGCTGTAATATCGGCAGGCAGTCATCATGCGAATAAATGCCTCCTGTTTTTCTTCCCGAAGGTCGCCACCCATTGCATCAAACTTGAAAAGTTCAAAATGGTAATCGCGACAAAGAGAAACCAAATCCTCTATCCTTTTATTTTCCTCTTCGCGCGTATTTCCAAATTTATCGGGTGCATCCCATACTCCCAACCTTGTTCCCATCTCTGCGGCCTTGCTCACAAAAGGCCCATAACCGTGAGGAAATTGAATCTCAAACTTGCTTTTCCTGCCCGAATTATAAAATTCCTTATTATCAATGTTACCGGCGTCAAAAGCATAGATGTCAAGTGTCATCCCATATTCGTCATGAAGCCATTTAAAGAATTCAAGATTGCTCATTGTTTGCTTTTCAGTAGAACCTTCACCGGTATTATTGATCCATGAAAAGTACTCGGACCTGGAGGGTGTTTTCTCGTCTGCCCCTGGAAATATTTTACCGGAAGTTTGAGCAAAAACCTGATTAACAGAACATATCAGAAATACAAAATATAGGAGCTTTTTTTGACTCTTCATTTGATAATTACTTTTTATTTATGTCCGCCGGGATATGCCTGATTTGGTAAAAGATGAGCTCTTTTCCCTTCATCTCTCATCTCCACCCATAATTTCGTCATCCTCCCTGACAGTGATTTTACAATTTCCGGTTTTTCCGCAGACAGGTCCTTTTGCTGACCCGGATCGTTGCTCAAATCGTACAATTCATATTTTACAGGCCCATATTTGACAAACCAATCGTCGGGTTTGACGGAGTCTGACTTCGGTGGCAACCACCCGATCAGGGTATAATCGCCTGATCGCATCTCCATCTCCGGAAGCCTGGGGTCTGTATCTCCATAATGAGGATAACACCAGATGTTGGGAGTTTTACACTTTGTTTTTTTATTTAGGAATGCATTGAAATTTGCAACGCTATCGTGGGTTATCCCTTGCGGCAATGGAATTCCAATCCGATTACAAATTGTTGGAAAAAGATCAGTTCCATCAAACAGAACACTGCTTTTTATCCCTGTTGGGATGACACCGGGATATCGGACAATTCCAGGTACGCGGTGCCCCCCTTCGTGAACGTATCTTTTCATTCCTCTGAAAATACCGAGAGAGCCAAAACAATTGTCCCTTATCGGATCATTCCATTCACCCCGTGATTCCTCTGCCGTCACCGGAGTCTCCGGGCCATTATCGCTGGTGAAAAAGATGATTGTATTCTCCAGCAGACCTAGACTGTCAATGGTATTAAGCAATCTTCCTACAGCATTATCAAGCTGGCTTACAGTGCCATAGTACTCCTTCTTATTGGCTGAAATATCTCTTTCAGGTCTTCTGACATTCCCGTATTTTATTGTTTTTTCGAGGGAATTTGTCTTTCCCGAATTATATAAGTCGCTGTATTTTTTCGGGGGCGATATCGGCGTGTGTGGTTCATGGGATGCTACATAAAGAAAGCAGGGTTTCGCCTTATCTCTCTTTTCCTTTAACCATTTACTCGCCTCACCGACAATCACATCGCAAAACCAGCCATCGACCTGCCCAACAGGAACTCCATTCCTGATAAATTTCTTAGTATTGGCCGGCCCGTCAAAAGGATTATGGGTTGTCCCCATCCAGTAAACAAATCCCTGATCTGCGGGACCGGGTTCATTTTTCTTATCCTTTTCGAGTACAGATAAATGCCATTTACCGACAAAACAGCTCTCATATCCGCAGCTCCTGAGGACTTCGGGAATGGTCACTTCCCGTGAATCCAGGTAAGTATTCCCTCCCAGGATTGTGTAAAATCCGCTTCTGTAAGGATTTCTGCCTGTCAGTAAGGCTGCCCGGGAGGGAGAGCAATCGGTTCCACCCGAATGGCAATCAGTCAATCGGACACCTTGGTCAGCAAGTTTGTCAATATTTGGTGTTCTTATGATCGGATTACCATAGCAGGCCAGGTCACCATATCCCAGATCGTCCGCCAGAAAAACGACGATATTCGGTTTTGGGTGGAAATCTGCTTTCGTATGAATAACGCATCTTCCGGAAGTTCCGGTTATTACAAAGCATATAATCAATAATTTGAATTTGCCCTTCATCTGTTTTTATGTTTAAGGCTATTTAATCTTAAACTCAAATCCATCTTTGCAAAATACGGGGATATCATTTATTGTAACTTGATAATCAATTGTTTGTCCTCCTTTGTACACTTTCGCGGTCAAAGCATCTCTCCATGAAGCGCCGGCCGGGAAATAGATTTTCCGTGTTTTTACCATGTACTCCAGGACCGGGGCTACGAGTAAATCCGACCCGAACATGTACTGATCTTCGATGGTATAACATTGTTTGTCATCCGGAAAATCAAAGAACAGCGGGCGCATCATGGGTATCCCCTCTTTTGAAGCCACTTCCATGTGTTTCAAAATGTAAGGCTTCAACTGTTCCCTTACCTGAAGGTACCTGGACATGATCTTATACGTCTCATCGCCATAGCTCCAGACTTCATTAGGACCACCAGAACCAACACTGCTTCCTTCAATTTTTACCATAGGAAATCGATTCCCGTGCATTCGCATTACCGGGCAAAAGGCTCCGAACTGGAACCACCTGATCAAAACCTCATGAAACTGTTCCGGCGTATCCTGAGACTTGAAAAAGCCCCCGATGTCTGTGTTCCACCAGGGAATTCCGCAAAGTGAAATATTCAGCCCTGCTTTCACCTGCTTGCGCAGCGTTGCAAAATCGCCATAAATATCTCCCGACCACAGAGCGGCACCGAAGCGCTGGCTTCCTATCCAGGCGCAGCGGACAAGATTAATAATCTCTTCCTGTCCGGCCTGCTTCTGCCCTTCATATAAAGCCTGGGCAAAATGATAGGGGTATATCGAAGACATTTCAAGCCCATTCCCTTTTAAATAGCGCACATTCTCATAATCGAGCGGATCGATTTCAGGTTCTGCCTCGTCGAGCCAGAACATACGAACACCAATATCGTAATAGTTTTTCTTTATTTTTTCCCACATAAACCGGCGAGCATCCGGATTGGTGAAGTCAACAAAGGTGAGGAATCCCAGAAAAGAAATGAATGCATTTACCCCTGCTTCGGGCCGGAGAAGGTAATTTTTTTTCAACATCACGGGGTAGTTTTCGCTTTCGGGTGCAACGGTCGGCCATACCGATACGAGAAGTTTTATTCCCATGCTATCGAGATCTCTGACCATTGCTGCCGGACCGGGCCAGAATTTTGGATCAAACTTCCAGTCGCCCGAGTTGGGCCAGTGAAAAAAATCGGCGACTATCACCGAAATAGGCAGGTTCCGCTTTTTATATTCCCTGGCTACCGAAAGAAGCTCCTGCTGGGATGAGTAACGAAGTTTTGATTGCCACAGCCCTGTTGCAAATGAGGGCATCATCGGCGATTTGCCGGTGAGCGCTGAATATTTCCGGACAAGATCAGCAGGTGAGCCTTCCGCAAAAATGAAGTAATCGATTTGTTTGGCATATTTGGCCGAAAAGCTGGTATGCGTCATGGAAAAGTCGGCCCTTCCAATGGAGGGATTGTTCCAGATAAATCCATAACCCTTGCTGGACAGAAGAAAAGGGATAGATATCTGGGTATTTTTCTGGGCCAACTCCAGCACCGTCCCCTTTAAGTCAAGACAATCGTTCGGATATTGTCCCATCCCGTAAAGGTGTTCCGTTTTTTCAGCTTCAAAAGTGAGCATCATATCAAACCTATCGCTACCACGACTTTTATATTGCCGTGCAAATCGGGGCACATGATGGTGATAAGCCTCCTTTAGCAGCACTTCATTCTTTTGATTGAAATAGGTGATCAGTCCGTCATTTTCACGGATCTCAGCCCTGATGTTTCCGTTTGAAATTATTGCCTTCCCTTCAAGTATTTCAATTACCGGTTTTGTTCCGGGCTGAGACAATATGTTCCATATTTCGTCCGATATTTTCAGACTTTTTGATGACCGGAACCGAAGTGTATTCTGGCCAAAAGGTTCGATCCGGAAAAGCTCTCCCTCATTTTCCCATTCCAGGCCATCTCCGATTTGGGTAAACAAACTTTGTTTGGCAGTCTGGGCAAAACATCCCTCTTTTCCTAGTGTAAAAACAGATATGAGTATTATTAAAATTGCTTTCACTCGAATAAATTTAAATTAACTTAATTTTTTATAGATTCTTGATTCTCGCGGAACCCTCATGAATTTCATTCATCCTTTTTTTGTGAACGCCAGATCATGAGGGTTTCATTTTAAAGTTATTAATTGCCTTTTGGGCTGTTCCCATCAACGGCTTTAGTGATATTTTTTCCCCAACGGCATGTAACATCCATAATTCGGGTAAAGTCTGACCCTCACAACATGCATTTTTCAACCCGTCTTCCAGATTTCCCGGCATGAACGCATCATACAGCTGAAACATAACAACATCGCCGATAAAGTAGTTAAAAAGGTACAAGCTGCCGGTGATGAAGTGATTATAGAGTGAGAGAATATGCTGATCTTTTATACCTCCAAATACTGAAGCATAATATTTATTCCAGATTTCTCCGCTGATATGCAGCACTGCATTCTGTAATTCCGCGGCCGTTGCCTCAGGATGAAGGTACATCCATTTCCAGGTTTCAATTTCTGTGAGGGATTGTCCGCCAATATCAACAAGATACCATAATGCGGCCAGGGAAAGCATTTCCTTCTGCTCTTCAAAACTGCGCTGCTGCGTTAATCCAAGCCCTTCAGTATTCTTAAAAGCCAGCAATTCGGCTATTCCCTCGGTTATACCGCTCGTAGGCACATCTGCCAGAATATAATGATCGATATTTTTTGTTGTATAAACGCCGCAAACCACATGACCGAGTTCGTGCATGGCAATCCGGAAGGCTTTAAAATCGAGCCCGTGCCGGTTGAATACTGTGGTCATTAACGCGGTATCGCCTCGCAAGGGGGGTTGGTCCGAATATCCTCCTGATACGATAGGCCGGACAATAGCATGCTTTCCTATATAAGCAGCTTCAGATTCCCGGAAACCCATTCTCCCAAGTATGAAGGGAAGATCCTTTTGCAGGGAAACCGGATCCGGATATTTCGATCTTGTAAGCGAATCGAGCAGTCCCGCAGGAAATCCAGATTGCTCCTGAAATCCGCTGTACCAGATATCAAAGGGCTGTAAAGGCCGTCCCAATCTCGCCGAAATAAGCTTTCCAGCTTCTGCAACAACGGGATCAGACAGGAAATTTCGTATCAGACCCTCAACCTCTTCGGATGTAAGATTTGCATTGTCAAATGTTCTTTTTGGGTAGGTTGATCTGTCCGGGAAGAAGCGGTCCGGTGAACTCTTTTTCATAAACTCAGCCAATAAGCCGGCATATCTTTTTGTCCCTTCCGTTTTTATTTCGACTTCCTTCAACTTCCCGCTATCAGCCCGAAATAGTTGGTTGGTCCAGGGATTCCACCTTGTGGTGGTGTCCTGAATAAAATCAACCGGGACAGTCCCGGCGGTAATATGTTCAATAAGCTTACCCGTTATTTCCTGCCTGGCCAATCCCCCCGGCCTGGTATATTCCTCCTTCAGATTATCTCGTAAACCGAAATGGCTGTGAAGAGTCAAAGGTTTGTCAAAAGGATAAGTTCCGTCGGCTAAAGAGATGTGATCCATGCGAAAAAAATATTTCCCTATATATTTCTCAAATGCCTTAACCTCATCAGAAGCATCCGGCTTGAAATCAGGATCTTCTCTTTTTGCATACAAGTCACCGAGCCGCACCATTGCCCATTTTTCGCGATCCCAGTTCTTCCCGTTTTTTCTTTTTTCATCCAAGGTGTAAAACGGGAAATTGAGCTGGATAAAATGAGCAAGCTTTCCCTTAAACATGTTAGCTTCGGGAATCGATTTCCTGAAAAAAAGATCAACTTTTTCTTCTTTGACATCGGTAAAGCTTTCAGATTCATTGATGGTGTAACGGATCTTTGATAAATATCCGTTCTGGATCTCCAGGTTCTTCATAATTCTTTGGAAATTAGGCCTGAGCTCCGAAGGAGCCAGGAAATTCCCGATGCAGAATTGCTCATAATCCTTATTTGTCCCGTCTGACGCTCTCCAGTTTCGTGCCAGCTGATTGGTTCCTTTTATAATCTGCTCATGGTTTTGTTGCCCAAGCTTTTTAGTGATCTGATCCTGAACAACCCTGATGGATTCATCCTTGATTATCTGCTTTTTGGATTTTCCCGAATCCTCATTTGAACAACCTGTAACTACTATAATTGCGAGGCAGGCCAGATATCTGAATAAAGAGTGCATTTTATGAATTTTTTAGATCATTTGTTTTTACAACCAGTAAACTCCGGCCAATCTCTAACAATTTTGTTTGTTTGGTCACTTCCCTTTTCCGGATTTAACTTCACCCGAGAGGCCTTTAACAAATGGCCTTGCAACCGGCTTTTCAGCCGAACCTGAAAAGATCAGTTCGAACCGAACGGGAGCTTCTCCTGTTGCAGGCACCTGAAGAGCCAGAACATCCTGTTCAGCTTTTGCCGGAATCACGGCGAAATAGGCAACCGATGCGGTAACGCACTTCATTCCTTCAGGTAAATAGATGAATAAGATGGTGGGATCACCTCCATTCCCGCGAACCTTCCCGGTAAGGATTCCTGCACGCGCATCCCATTTTATATCCTGTGTTTCGAGAGGACCCTGGCTAAAATGGCCGCTTGTTCCGATCAGCTGGGGCCGGCCAAGATAAGGGTGCATTGAAAAAACGCGACATGACCTGGAGGGTACTGGAATTGTAAGAAAAGGGCCTTTACATTTAATGAGCCGCTGTTCCCAGAAATCCCACAGGAGCCATGTTTCGGGCGATTGGTCCGGAGTCAGGTCCCAACTTCGGACACGAGCTGAAATCTCATCCAGATTCAGCGCAATTTCCTGCCCCTGGCGATGTCCCTGGAACTCAAAGAGACCAAAAAGTGTATTCTCGCCATCGGCCTTACCCGGGTCAAGTCCCCAGAGAAGGTATGGATCGTTTTCCCAAATATCGAGAGGACGGCCTGCTTTTGGTAATGGCGGAAAAACCCGCTTGTAAAGTTCTACATATCCTGCAGGCAGATCATCGAAAGTATCACCATAGGTCATAACGGTTCCGGCAAGGGCCATCCACGACATCCAGGAACGGTTCCAATCGAGACCCTTTTGCTCTCCGTACCTGCTGCAAACAATGGCGTCCGGGTCGTTAAGCCAGACCCGCCAGTTATAAAACCACCGCGAGGCTGCTGATTTATAGGAATCTATATCGTCACCATGTGAGTCGCCGCCGATGCGCATTCCATCGCACATACCCATCGCCGGACCCAGCAAGGCACCACAATGTAACCAGTAGGTATCTTTGCCATAACCGCGCCGCATTGCGCTCAAACCGCGCATATAAGTTTCAACCGAGGTAAGTGTGGAATCGAATCTTTTCTGTTGCCAGGCTCCCCAATACATGAAGTCAGTCATTACGTAACGAAAACCGCGGTCGCGCCAGGCGCGTGCCGTGGTCTTAAGCTGGTCTGCGGCAGCCGGATTTGAGGCATCAATAAAAGCAAGGTGGTTGCCATACATCGATTCGGGTATCAGCGCTTTTTTTCCTACGGCTACCTGACCGTCATTATTCCGGCACAGAAGTTCCGGTTTCTCCTGAAAGAGGCGTGAACCGGTGGATACCCAAAACGGTGGATACCACACCCCTGCCTTAATCCCTGCCTTACTGATAAGCTGAGCCAACCGTGAGAATCCATTAGGTACGGCCAGAGTATGGTTATCCCAGTCTCCATACGCCATCTCACTACTGTCGTCCACGACGCGCATCGAAGGGGTCCCCCGGGAACCCAATAATTTGTAAATCAATGGTATATTTGTCTCGACCCCATGTTGCAATCCATCCTTATATTCATAGATAGACTCCTGCCTCATCCAGCCGGAGTACCAGCTGCACCAGGTTGCAAAGTTCTCCGGCCAGAGTTGCACCCCATTCTCCCTGGCCGCCAGATCAGCGAAATGTTCCATTTTACTGAGTGGATGGCCACCCCCGGATATAAAAAGGGGATCAACGGATCGTGATTCACCGGAAGGCAATATACACTGATTACATTCACCATAAGCCCTGAATTCTGTTTCCGCTGGACCCGGAATAAATGAAAATCTGTCAAGATTATGCAGTCCGGTCAGGAACCCGGCAGCAAGTGCCGGTGACTGGACCGCAAGCGTATAATAGCTTTCGACCTTCGTGCCGGGCAGCAGCCGGACAAGGTTTCCGCCATCCCACGAATGCAGACCGCTCGTCAGACAACGGTTCTTATCAGGATCAGCGGTTCCGGTAAGTTTCCCGTCCAGAATATCTATCTGGTCGAGCTTCAGAGAATGGATGCTTCGATTATAAAGGGTAAAGTCAATGCGGACATCCAAAGGGGCAAGTGCTGTGACTGTCATTTCCCAGTCGAGGGCCTTCTCTCTATCCCTGCCCGTGATAACCCATTGAGAATGGTGGTCGGAAATAGTAACATCAAAGCGTTTGTCAGACGTAGAGACAACCAATCCACCGGTCAGCCTGATCTGAGCTTTACCCTCAGAAAACCATGGTTTGCCGTCAAGCCTGGCAAAACTTAATGTCCTCGTGTCGTTATTCCAGACAGTCTCGTCCGCTTTCAGCCTAGAAAATGACGAAATTAGCAGGATAAGCATTATCACTAATATTTTCATTTTTATTTGGAATTAAACACTTTAAATTGTTAGACTCTACTGAGATCTTAAGTAATAATAAAGACATAATGTCGTATTTTATCTCTTCGCGGCTTCGCACCTTAGCATGGGATAAAAAAATCAGCAAAGGCGCAGAGGCGCAAAGTTTAAGAATTGCCAAATCTAAAATCTTATAGCTCAAAATGTACGCCGTTAAGAAATTCTCATTACTTAACTAAAGGTAGAAAAGTTATTTTTACTGGTTCGGTGGCATGCATAAAAATAAACAAAACCAGGTCAGTTCCATCCAGTTGATGATTGAATCCGACCCTGTAATTTTTGGTTTCTTTTCCGTTAATCAGAATCTTAGCGACATCAGAATTCCAGTTTTTCACGAAAATTGCCGGGTTAATAACCGGTGAATCCTTGCTCCCCTGAAGATCGACCTCGACCTGCCCAGTTTTACCGCTGGTGTCTTCAACCTGGTAGCACCTCTGACTTCTGTCGTATCCTTTGGACACAAAGCCCTCGCCGGTCAGCTTCAGTTCGGGCGCATATGCCCAGGAGCGTCCAAAACTTACCAGATCAGTCATGCTCATTGGGGTCATACCGTATAACCCATTCCAAAATTCACGGACTCCATCTCCATGAATAACTGGATCTGAGATCGGAAAGCTATCGCAATGTGAGGGTCGATCAGACATTTTACTGGTACGTCCGTCACAGCGGGCCTGGCCGACCGGAAAATGGTTGCATCCGACGTGCTTGTCATATTCAGAGAGAGGATTCCATCGAATTTCCATTTTGTTCCCCGGTTCAAAACAGATAAACGGCTTGTTTTCCGATTTGAAATTGTATTGCTGAATGGTATATTTATTTGCCCAATCAATCGGTTGCTCCTTTGGCTTCTCCACAAAAGAAACCGGACCGATATTATTTTCGTAATCAGCGACATGTACATAATCAACATTGAGCAGTTCACCCTTCATCTGCCCGGGATGCAACAGTGGCAAGGATTCCTGGTATTGAACGTTTTTCCCTAAGGTGCCTTTATTCCAGGATACTTTTCTGATGCTGGTGGCATCGGGATAAATATAGTAATATTCGTCTATCCAGGCTTCCCATCCGGTTTTAGGATCTGGCATCCAGGTATTATTATGCGAACTGACCAAGGCATATCTCCAGTGAATTACTACCCTTGCGTCGTTATTCTCAATAATTCTGACATGCGAAAATCGGCAATGACGATCCTGCATATGTTCAAAACACCCTTCGTTGTTGTCTGATGATCCTTCTTCCCATGCTTCAACACTTTGGTCGGACATCCAGTTCTCATTTTCCGAAATCCATGAAGCTCCGTAACGCGTGCCTCTCCAGAAAATTACCTTAACTGGAGATTTCTCGAAGCAAACAACGATATCTGGATCCTGATCTACGGGCCAGAGGTTATCCCATCCGGGGTAATATTTCAACTTGGTATAAAATGCACCGAATCGCCCCGGATTTTTAGCGATCTTAGGAAGCTTCCGTACAGCAATGTCAGGTGTTTTAAGGGTGTATTTTAAAAAAGAATTCTTAACCTGCCCGGCCGTCTTCGCCTGACCAGCCACACTAATTTCATCAATAATACCCTCGAGACCATAATATTCGGCGACTGTTCCCCCGGTTCGGTGAATATCGGAAGGTTTCCCCGGTACGGCTACCATTCCTATAATACCTTGTGTTTTTACAGGATATGTCATTGAACCATGGATAGGAACAGATGCAGAAAGCTCTCCGTTCACATAAACAGACATCTCCTTCCCCGCTTTATAGACACCCGCCAGATGCACCCATTTTCTTAGTGGTACTACTTCATTCGCGCTCGTGCATGAGATCCACTGTTCCCCGATGGCGGTCTGCAGAGAGACCTGGCCCAATGGTCCTATCATTAAACGGTACCCCTTTACTTCGTCCGACTCTGTAGTGATTACCGGGCACCAGTTCCATGGATATTCACCTAGGGCGACCCATGCCTCAATGGTGAATTCATTTCCCGGTTTTTTCAGTTCCGATCCTTTACGTACAATGCGGGTGGTAAAGCCGTCTAGTCGCAGACCTTTGCCATCGACTCCTCGTGCTTCCTCAAAATTGCCTTCAATGGTGTCTGCAATGTTGGTTGAAATGTCAATCAAATTTCTGTTTTTGATGTTTTCAAAATCCCATCTCATTACAGGTTCCTGGCTTACTGTATAAAACGGAACAATTAAAAAAAGTGCTAACAATAGTTTTTTCATACCAGACTTTTTAACGGAATACTTCCTAACTCAAATTTTCTTTTTCAATGATATGGTGATTCTTATGATCTCTCGGGGCATTTTGTTTCGCCCGTAGTTTTCTGTATGCCAATCGATAGAATAATAAAGTAAATCTAAAATTTAAGAGTATGCCTAATTCGATACTACTTGGAAGCCGCTTCCTGGTGTGTTACGATCGGAATATATCCGACTTCCATACCTTTAGGAGGGGTAACCAATAGAGCCGGATCAAGTGACACCAATTCCCCAATCGTAGGCGGAGCCATGTAATCTTTGTCAATAGACCATTCGGCATGGATCTTTTCAACGAAAGCCTGCAATTTCTCTTTTTTGGCTTTGCTCCAGTTGTATTGCTGGAAGGATGGCTGATCAACAAAACGATACCAGGAATAGGTGACTAATGAGCCGTCTGTAAGCCTGACTTTGAACGGGCCTGCAGCAGCGCCGGGATTCGTCCATGCTCCTTTGTCCGGAGAGATGAAAGACTCACCCGGTTCCGCCAATTTAAACTCTTTGTCCAGGAGATTAGTCTTTTCAGGAACCTCCGAGGCAGATATGGCCACAAGGTGATCTCCTTCAAGCCTGAAATACCTGGGAAAGTTTCCAAATTTACCGGTTGTGCCATCAAACCATTCCAAACCCCATACATTATTGTCGTAAACCTTCGTATCGAATATTTTTTCCACTCCGGTTATTTTCTTCCCATCCTGTTTATAGCCTGGAGTTCGCGTCGTAAGTTTTGATTTCCACGCTCCCTTTTCTTCGAACCTTCCCGGGCAACTCTTACCACCGTCGCGCCATACCTTAAATGCATCATAAAGAGCAGATTTAGAATAATAAACCACATCCTGCACAAGCAAGGTCCTACCCTGATTGTCAACAGGGAATTGCAGCTGAGGTATTTTTGAATAGGTCACCCCCTTTTCATCCTGTGACTCAAAGCAGGGGACAGTATTAATCTCCATGGCGCCACCGCCCATATTGCCTGGTCTTGCATCAAGTCCACGTCCATAAATAAACTCATAATTGAACAGTTTGCCGATCTTGCTCCAGGTCTCAGGTATATAATAAGCGATCGGCCCTTTGAAATTGGCCGTATTTATAAAACAAGTCCAGCTCTGGTCACCCGTTGGGGGGTCTCCTTGCGTCGGTTCAGTAAAAGGTAAGGCCATGTAGGTATATCCCATAAATTTACCTTTTGGATCGTCCCGGAAAGGCAAGGCATCGGGCGGAATGAGCAAACGATTGCTCAACTGGGCGATCCCCAGGCGGTTGTCAGGTAAAGCTTCGCTGTTGTAAAAAAACGACCACCCTGGTGAACCTACTTCATAGTCGTAACATTGTGGTGTTCCATTCATACTGAATTTCGGAGAGCCGTATCGAAATCTGTTTCCGGCCCAATAGCCAAGGCCCCCCTCAAGAGTTTGAAACACACTCCCCCATGTCGGGCCTCTTTCCGGCCAATTGTCACGGGCAAGCGTTCCAACCGGAGCAAGGGGTTTATCTTTATTGTCGGAGTTGTCCGGAGTAACCCAGGCCCCGGCCAAACCAATCTGAAAATCAGCAAGTGGTTTGGTAATCAGGGGCCATACGGCGGAATAAAAACCCATTCCGTAACTGTAGTTTGATTGACCGGACGGTCTGTCAGCATTATAACTGATATACCCATGCAGACCACGATCGTGTGTTTTAACAACTCCAACTTCAGTTTTTACACCAATATTATCCTGTGCTTCTGAATTTTGTGAAGAATGAAGAATGAAAAAAGTAAAAAACAATAAGAAATGCGGTAAATTTGACCTCCAATGAAAACTATTACGATGCATAATTATCCTTTTAAATAATGTCTATAATCAATTAGCTCGTCACTCTCCGGTCGGCTACTCGATTCTCTGCTGTGTAACAACAGGAACATAACCCACCTCCATACCTTTTGGCGGGGTGACTAACAGAGCCGGATCAATTTCTGCCAATTTTCCGATCATCGGTGCCGGAAGATATTCACGGTCCTTTGTCCAGTTCCGGTGAAGCATCTCCGCCCGCCTTTGCATTTCTTCGCGCTCCTCCTTGCTCAAATCCGCATTCAGCAATGCCGGTTGGTCTGCAAACCGGTACCAATAGTAGGTCAACGTGCTGCCATCTCCCAGTTTCACCTTGAAAGGACCAGCGGCCGGGCCGGGGGTTTTCCAGCAACTCCCTTGATCTTCCGGAGTAACGTAAGCCACAGGGGTCCTGGGGTCAGTATTGCTAAATTTAACATTCTGCAGTCCGGTTTCTGAAGGCACATCTTTGGGCGCCACAGCAATCCACTTACCAACGCTGTCATTGCCGGTTTTTATCAATTTGTAATATTCAGGAAGAGTGACCAAAGAGCCGTTATTTGATTTTCTCCGTGTGATAAATTCACCTTCCCAACGAACCCTCAAGGTTGCCGTATCGGTGACATCTGCATTCATATAGGAAGTAATATTCAATAAGGCACGTTTATCCTTGGGGATATGATCACCATAAAAGCTCCAGTTTGACCGGACGCCTTTTAGAAACCTTTGCATGGCAGCACCTGTGAGATCAATCTTGCCGTCAGCAGGGGCGTCTCCCTTAAACCAGGCTTCCACCTTATCCCAGAGCGCCTTTTTGTTATAGACCATCAGGCGGTGTAACAGATCCGAATTGCCATCAGGTCCCAGGGGATACTGCGCAGGAGCCATGCGGGCGTATATCTGTCCTTTGGAATCAGTGGCTTCAAAGGAACGGATATGCTGGGTTTCCATCTGAAACGGTTTGTTGGCCGTTGAGGGGCGTTGATCGAGAAACAATCCGCTCAGCCGAGGATCATCCACTGATGCGCGGGTCCAGAAATAAGGGGTAAAGAATGCCACCGGGCCCTTGAAATTCCCGGTATTGAGGAAAAGAGTCCAGCACTGGTTCCCGGATGAAATATTTTTCCCTGCCGTCGTGGATTTCGGCTCCGTAAGCGGCAAGGGCAGATAGCCGCTGCCGAACAGTTCGCCGCACGTGCCCTGCTTCAGGTTCAATCCATCGGGCGGCCACAATACCCAGGGGCTCAGCTGAGCTACCCCATATTGACCTTTCGGATCGCTCCAGTCCCTGCCTTGCCCGGCGCCGGGACCGTTGGCCCATCCCACAAAGTTCAGCTGTACTCCGCCCATAATGAATTTCGGTGTTTCGGTGGCATACTCTGTATCGTTCCACCATCCCAGACCTCCCTCAACATCCGTATAAAAATCCTTCTTTGTCAAAGATCCGTTATTCTGCGGAAACATCCAGGTACCGAACAGGCCTGATTGAAAGCTCCGGCCAGGGTACTCCTTCACTAAAGGCCAAGCTGCCGCATACATCGAGTAACCCGCATTAAAGGATGTATCAACTTTCTCCACCTTCGTAATCATATATCCGCCAACATTACCTTTACGGATCGTTTTATCTCCGGAGGCTTTTTCCTGCGCCGAAATAAAGTGTACAGGCAGAATGACAAGAATAATAGCGAATAATTGTTTCAGGATATTTTTTTCCATGATTATTTCTAGGATTATTTTTTTATTGTAATTATCACCGGAACTTCTTCATTTAATGAGATATACACAACCAGATCGTCTCCGTCGAGCTGATGGTTAATACCGACTTTGCAGTTTTTGGTCTCTTTCCCGTTCACCAGGATTTTTGCGCCGTTTGAATTCCAGTTTTTCACGATAATTGCCGGATTAATGACTGGTGAATCCTTACTTCCCTTAAGGGTTAACCCGACTGTTCCCCCATTGGAATTGTTGTTTTCGAGCTGGTAACATCTCTGTGTTTTATCGTAACCTTTGGAAATAGTTCCATTACCGGTAATGGCGAGTTCGGGAGGATAGGCCCACGAGCGGCCGAAACGGATCAGGTCATGCATGTTCAGGCCATTCATTCCGTAAAGTCCCATCCAGTACAAGCGGTTTCCATGCTCATGAACAGGGGGGTCCGAGCATGGTGAACTGCTGATATGTGCAGGGCGGTCAAGTGTTTTGGCCCAACGTCCGTCACTTCGGGCCTGATTTACGGGATAATGGTTATATCCAACATCAATCCATCTCACCCACATATCGTTACCTGGTTCAAAACAGATATAAGGCTTATTCTGCGATTTGAAATTGAATTGTTGAACGGTATATTTCCCTGGCCAGTCGGCAGGCTGTTTTCGAAGGTCAACAGAAACGGTTCTGGTATTGTAATCATAATCTGCAACCGACACATAATTGTTCTCAAGGAGATCTTCGTTACGTTGCCCGGGTTGTGTGGTGGGAAGCGATTCCTGATACTGTATCGCATCGCCGGTAGTCCCCTTATTCCACGAAACTTTCCGGATGGCAGATCCGTCGGGATAAATATAATAGTATTCGTCTACCCAGCACTCCCATCCGGTCTTTGGATCGGGCATCCAGGTGTGATCGTGTGAACTGACCAGAGCATAACGCCAGTGGACGACTGCTCTGGCTTCATTGTTTTCAATAATCCTGACATGAGAGAAACGGCAATGGCGATCCTGCATATGCTCGAAACATCCTTCGATGTCATTTTCTCCGTTGCCCCAGGTTTCAAGGCTTTGATCTCCCATCCAGTTTTCATTTTCAGAAACCCATGCAGGTCCGTACCTGGCTCCTCTCCAGAAAATTAACTTAACAGGATTTTTGTCAAAGCATACCACGATGTCCGGATCCTGATCAACAGGCCATAGATTATCCCATCCCGGGTAGTATTTCAATTTGGTATAAAAAGTACCAAAATGACCAGGATTCCTTTCAATTGAAGGTAACCTTCGGGCTTGAATATCCGGCACAACAGGTTTAACTTTTAAAAAATTGTCTTTGATCTGTTCAGCAGTCAATGCCGCATCAAACACCTTAATTTCATCGACAATTCCATCCAGTCCGTAGTATGCCTCAACAGTTCCCCATGTCCTGATAGTATTACTTGGTCTCCCGGGCACTGTCACCATTCCCAGGATACAACTGGTTTTTGAAGGATATGTTAACAATCCTTTGATTGCAATGCTGGATATAAGTTTACCATTTACATACAGCGCCATTTCTTTCTGAGCCGTATAAACGCCCGCGATGTGGATCCATTTTCTGAGCGGCACTGTCTCATTGGCACTTGTACAGGATATCCATTGTTCGCTGATAGCTGTTTCAAAAGAAACCTGCCCGTAAGGGCCGATCAGCAGGCGGTATCCCTTTACTTCATCAGATTCAGTAGTGATCACCGGACACCAGTTCAATGGATATTCCCCTAAAGAGACCCATGCCTCTATGGTGAAAGCAGAGTCTGGTTTACTCATATCTTTCCCTTTTCGGATAACCCTGGTTGTAAATCCGTCAAGGCGTAATCCTTTCCCGATAACTCCGGTTGCTGCCTCAAAATTACCTTCAATAGTGTCGGCAATATTTGTTGCAACTTCAATGGAACTTCTGTTTTTGATGTTTTCAAAATCCCATTGCATGATAGGTTTCTGACTAAAAGCAACCAATGGTAATGCAAGAATAAATACAATGAAAGCTCTTTTAATGATATACTTTTTATACAAAGTAAATTGCTTATGGATATGATGCAGGGAATTATTTATCAGCTTTATTATTGAAACCCGATTTTAAAAATTCGATTTTCTGAAGAACCAAACCATAGTGACTGCCCGGAGGGTTGGCCTGGATCTTAACACCATTCCAATCTGGAGCGAAGTTTCCGGAATACAACATCCATGCTGTTTTCCCATCTTTACTGAAGAACTTTGAAGGGAAGTTCACGAAATAGGCTTGTTCACCGAAGTTTTTCAAGTAAGTGATCAATTTCCATTCTCCGTCCAGTTTGTCCGATTCAAGAAAATAGGTATTCATCCTGGCACAAGTGTTTCCGCCATCGGTAATACACATTAAATATCTTTTTAACGGGGCATTATAGGTGATTGTTACACACCCCATATTATTATCCCATTCCAGAAGCGGTTTGATTTTCCTGAAATCATTAGTCCAAACAGGATTTCCAAGAATATCCCTGCCTGCAAAAAACTCGTATTTCGAAGCGTCATTCATGTTTTCAACCGAAGGGATAACTCTAAGCAGATAAACGTTGTCGCCTGTGATCCAGCTATCATTGTAAAAACGATAAGGACTGTCATTTTTTTCGGCTCCATGAGCAACCAGATATGCCTTGCCATCCGGAGAATATTGCATATTCTTTCCAAAATCAACAAAATGAGGAGACCCTATCTTTACAGGATATCCGTTGATCCCTGTTTCTCCAAATAAGGGTTTCTCAGGGGTATGGGGACATTCTTTCCATGAGCGGCCATAATCGGCTGAATAACGAAAGCCGACAAATGGTCCCATCCATGGCCAGTTAAATATGGAATCTCCATATTGAGCTCTTCCGGCTGGCGAAAGACAATAAGTGCCATAATACCAGATCTTGTTGTAAACCAGGCTACCGCAAGGATACCTGCCCTGGTAGGGTAATGGCGAAGCTTTTGACAGGCCAAGACTATAAACCTTAAGTGCAAGGGGATTATTTCCTTCAATAACTGCCTGGCCCGTTGTTGCATTCTCACCCCCTGAGCCTGAGGATTCAAACGATCCATCCAATCGCGGACACGATCCGTCTGTGAAAGGGGAATATAGTTTATCATCTTCCGCCCAAGAAGGATACCATGTGTCACCAAAATGAAAACCACTCTTAATACCAAGAAACTTTATCCCATTCAGTTCCTTTGACTGTTTAAAAGGACAAGCAGAGGATCCTTCAGATTTCCATACAAAAGGGGCAAAACTTAAGGTGTCTGGTTTTACAATCGATGGCTGTGATTTTGCGGTCAGGCACATAACCATCATTAACTCAATAGCCAATAATTGAAATTGAATCTTCATAATTGAATAGATTTAGCCTGACATTCCTTCTTTTTTAGATGAAGGTAAGCCTCCGATATATCGTTAACCTCTCCTAATTTTATAGGTTCTACCGGGTTTAGTGGCAAACCCAATGGCCCCGTCCGGGTATTTTGTAATATGGACCATATTCCCATTATCGGAAACCTTATTGAGACCTCCGGCACGAATACGGCAAAATTGACCTGCTTTTGAAAAAACTTCTAACGCGGTTAATTGTTTGTTTTTCCAGCTGAAATTCAGCTCGAAGGCTCCCCTGGCACAGACCCCCTTAAATGCTCCGTCAGACCATTCATCTGGCAAAGCTGGTAAAAGATCAATCGTTCCTTCGTGCGACTGCATTAGCATCTCAGTTACACCGGCTGAAACACCCAAACTGCCATCAACCTGAAGGGGAGTAAAGCACTTCGCAAACAGTTGTGGATAACACTGGTCCTTAATGTAACCCTTGAATATTTTGTACGCTCTGTTACCATCATATAAACGAGCCCAAAGACTCATTTTCCAAGCCCTGGAGAAACCTGCACCCTCATCCCCACGTTGTTCAAGAACCTTCTTTACCGGTTCAACCAGCTCAGGTGTTCTTTTGGCTGAAATAACATTGCCCGGATAAAGGCCATACAGCAGAGAAAAATGGCGATGTTTATCTTCCATCTGGGCCAAATCATCTGTCCATTCCTGTAGAGAACCGTTACTCCCAATTTGAGGTGGAACAAGTCTTGCCCTGGCCTTGGTAACCTTCGCAGCAAAATCGCTATCCAGGCCAAGTATTTTTGTTGCTTCCGCATAATAACCAAACAAATCGGTGAGAATCTGCATATCGATGGATGATCCGGCACAGATGGTTGTAAAATAGTACATTGCAGTGACCTCATCAAAGAAATATCTGTAACCGGGTCCTTTTGGCGGATTCTCTGGAGATGTTGAAGGACAGGTGATTAACCATTTTCCATTGGGATGTTCAATCAGGAAATCCATAAAGAACTCTACTGAACCTTTTATTATCGGGTAGACCTCTTTCAAATAATCTTTATTTTGCGTATAGAGATAATGTTCCCATAGATGTGTGGTCAGCCATGCTCCTCCTACGGTAAATGTCCCCCATGTCGGACCATCCATCGGCGCTGCTACCATCCATATATCAGTGTTCTGGTGGAAGACCCAACCGCGGGCACCATAATGCTCTTTAGCAACCTGACTCCCCTGATCTGTAAGCTCATTTACCATTTTGACAAGGGGTTCAGTTAGTTCGGTTAAATTACCTGACTCGGCAGGCCAGTAATTCATTTCCAGGTTAATATTTGTGGTATATTTTGAATCCCAGGCGGGATTCATATCCTTATTCCAGATTCCCTGGAGGTTTGCAGGTTGCGTCCCCGGTCTGGAAGATGAAATCAGAATATACCTCCCAAACTGATAACAAAGCGAAGCCAGCTGGGGATCTGAGGCGGAATCAAAGCTTTTTAATCTTTCATCTGTTGGAAGCAACGAGTTTTTTGTCGCAGGCAGATTAATCGTTACTCTGTCGAACAATGATTGATAATCCTTCACAGCTTCCTCTCTTATTTTATCGAACGATTTACCTTCGATACCTTTTAAATAATTTTCAACTTTTGCATGGTAGTCTCCGCTAACATCTTTATAATTCACAAAGTTTGTCGCTGCAACAAAGTAGATAGTTACAGCATTTGCATTTTCAACAATAAGGTCAATGTCGTCTACCTTCATGGTCCCTCCCTCAGGCACAGCTCTTAATCTTGCTTCATAGCGCAGCTTCCCTTCGATTCCCATATAGTTTGCCGATTTCCCGCTTAATATTAACCCATCATTTCCAATACCATCCATCCTGAAATAATCGGTCGCCGAACTAATTTCATTTCTTTCACCCCGCAATTCGGCTGTGAACGAGATACTTCCGAGTTTATCAGCTGTCAGCCTGATTGCAATAGTCTGATCAGGAACTGATGAGAAGACTTCTCTCAGATAAGTGACACCATTTACCGTATATTGGACAGAAGTTATTCCCGTTTTCAGATCAAGCCACCGCTTATACCCGGTTACTTCCTTTTCATTCTTAAAGTTTAGCGTAAGATTTGCCAGTGATTGATATTTCTGTTGCTCAACCGGATAACCCATAAGATATCTGCCAAAAAGTTTATGGGCTTTTAAAGGGTTTCCTTCAAATATGTTTTTTTGAATTTCCGGTAGTACCTTACTTCCTCCTTTAACAACTGTTGAATAAGGACCTCCAGTCCAGTAGGTGTCTTCGTTAAGCTGAATTCGTTCTTCTCCATTCTTCCCAAAGACCATGGCTCCAAGACGTCCATTACCTACCGGAAGGGCTTCCTCCCATACTTTAGCAGGGGATTTGTACCACAGTGTTGTGGAAGGATCAAAAGTCTTATTGTCAATTGAATTTGAAGTACTTACCTCCTGACCCCAGCCTGAACACAAGGGAAAGGTCAACAGGAGAAAAATAACCGCGATTTTTTTCATTCCGGAAAATTAAAGTTGTTAAATCGTTCTAAGGTGAGATATCTGACGAAAATTAGTTAAGTCTAAAATCTGGTCAGGGAAGTAGGATCGGGAGAGCCCATCCATTGTGAGTCCTCTCCCGATTCTACAAATAGATTCAATAAAGAAGAACTGATCCATCAGCAAAAATATATCAAATCCAAATCAGCTCTTCAGAAAACTGATCCCGGCTTATTAATGAATATTTGTCCTGGTGTCCCACCACATTTGAGTTCCCCAGAAAATGTCTGTCTCAACCACATCGGTCGGAAAATTAATATTTAATGACTTCTCTTCATCTGCGTATGCCATTCTGAATGGTGGCCGGTTATGCCGAAGTCCGTAACCGCTGGTTGACGAAATATTTGTCATTAGAGGAACATCCGTTCTTCTCGCTTCAGACCATGCTTCAACACTCTGTTTAAAAAGACTAATCCACTTTTGTATATATATCTTTTGAAGATTTGTAGTAACTCCTCCATTCCAGGAGACTTCCGGCTGAGCCAGGTAGTTTGCAATATCTGTTGCTGCTATCCCGTTTTCTGAAAGAGACAGGTTAATCCCGTTTGTATAGGCTGCCTGGGCATTTCCCGGAACCAGGTTTCTTGCATAAGCCTCAGCCTGAATGAAACTGACTTCAGCACTATTCATAAATGGGGAGAATCCTGCAGGGTTATTGCCAAACCTGGTGCCTATTCCTGAAACGTTGTTCCCATTATTGGTAGTATCACTTATCTGGGTAGGTCCAAATTTGTACCCGTTATAAACGCCCCAGGTATTTGGAAGCGCATAAACCGGCAGACGGGGGTCGTTATTTGACTTAAGAGTACTGATGAGGACATCATTCATCCGGTATTGATCTTTATAAGTTCCCGAAGTAAAACCCACACGATTGTACCATAATTCGGTATATGGAGTAACACCAGGATACCAGAAATACGCATTATCCGTATTTGCAGTCATTACCGGGTAAGAGCCCGGATCCCCCAATATTTCAGCAATCACGGATGTAGCAGTAGCCGGATCAATAATGGACATGCGAATGGCAACTCTCAGACGAACCGAGTTACAGAACTTTCTCCATTTTGAAACATCCCCGTTGAAAATAAAGTCTCCGACTCCAATTGAACCGGTTGCTGTTTTGAAAATATCGGCGGCAGTTTTTAATTCGGCCAGAATGGCAGCATAAACAGCTGATTGCTCATCATAAACAGGATACAAGACACTTTTGCCATTCAGTTCAAATGCCTGCGAGTAAGGAATCTTTCCCCACATGTCAGTTGTTTTCTGAGCCGCATAGGCTTTTAGAGTGAGTGCAGCCGCGTACAGAGTCTGATTGTTCTCCTTTGTATTCGCCACATTTGCGGCATCTACGAGTTTAGTCATGGCGATATACATCCCTTCCCACATGCTGTTATTAATATCAACGCGATACTCATAATCGCCCAAACCGATAGCGGCAAGATGACCTGAGTAAGAACCAGCATAATAAATATCCAGTCTTTCACTAAACTGAGTATTGGCAACAGCGATGATTCCACTTCCCAGAATATTGGTAGCCGGAACAACAGTTGCTGCATTGGGATTTACATTTAAGGCATCAAATTTTTTGGTACACCCGTTTACCAGAATAAAAATACCAAACAACACAAATGCTATAAAAATTGATAATCTTTTCATATCTATGGTTTTATATATATTATTTATATTATTTCCAAACCCCTTTTACCTGTAAAAAGTGTTAGAAACTTGCAGAAAGTTTAAAACCTAAGGTACGGGTAGTTGGAATCTGGAAATTTTCAAAACCAACACCAGCTTCACCACCACCTAAACCCACTTCAGGATCAATCCCGAGGTCGGAGCAACTTTTATCCCGGTAAAGAATAGCCAGATTTCTTCCGACAAATGAGATATTGAGCTTCTCTATCCATGCAATATTCTTTACATTAAAGTCATAGCCAAAGGAAACCTCGCGAAGTTTGAGATAGGTTCCGTCAAGAATAGAATACTCATGGTTATTCCACATCCAGCCGCCACCATAATAATCCTGTGCCGCAACCCGGATATTATTGACCGTACCATCCTGTTTCACCCCCGGAACAATGAGGCCGTTTTCCCTCACGTGATTCGCAGTTGTAACAGTATAAGTGCCGGTTGGATAGGCGTGCCAGGCTGTACAGCTAAAGAATTTACCTCCCTTTCTCATGTCAAGAAGGAAACTTAAATTGAAGTTTTTATATTTGAAAGAGTTGGTCATTCCACCTGTCCATGCGGGAACGACATTACCAAGGTTCTTTCCAACATTGGTAGTTAATGGCAGACCATCATCTCCAACAACGATCTTGCCTGCAGTATTTCTAACAAATGGCAGACCCCAGAGAATTCCCCATTTCTGGCCAGGGATCCCGATTGAAGTGCACCCTCCAAAACCATCTGAAATTTGATAAGACTGCAAACCGCCGTAGAGTTTGTTCACCATATTGTTATTGGTAGCCCAGTTAAAAGACAAATCCCATTTTAAACCCGGGCCATTTTTAAGGATTTTCCCGTTCAACATGAGTTCAACCCCTTTATTTTCAATTTCTCCGGCATTGAGTAACATGGAGGAATATCCTGTCGTTCTTGATGTTGCTACAGACAAAATCTGGTTTTCCGTGGTCTGATCATAATAGGTGATATCCAAAGATAACCTATCCCTGAAGAACTTCATATCCGCGCCAAATTCGAAAGAGACTGTCTGCTCAGGCTTTAGATTAGCCGGAGGCATTGTAGTTGTCGGACTAAAAATGGATACAGAATTAAATGAACTGGCAGAATAAGTCCCCGTGAGCTGATAAGGGGAGGTATCACCACCCACGCTTGCCCAACTAGCCCTGATTTTTGCATAGGAAAGAATAGTTGATTCCATTTTGAGGGCATCTGTTAATCCAAAACCTAAACTTACTGAAGGATAGAAATAAGATCGGTTATTGGCCGGAAGAGTCGAGCTCCAATCGTTACGCCCGGTAACTCCAAAGAAAAGATAATCCTTATAAGAAGCGTTTGCTTCGGCATAAACACTGTTGCTCCTCTTTTCACTATCATTCATGCGAACAGTTGGAGTCCCTTTTACGTTTGATATCGTGTACAAATCTGGAACAGTCAGATCACTGGCAGCCATATACATACTATTATTTGCCAGGTCTCTGTAGTTTGCTCCCGCAAGACCATTTATGCGAATATTTCCAAACTTCTTATCAAATTTCAGCATTGCATCAATATTGGTTTCCTTATTGAAAACCTGCGTCTGGTTAAACTGTCCACCTAATCCTTTTGCAACATTTCCACCCATGCCTGATTGGGTTATCTGTTTTCTTTTATCATTATAAAAGTCAACTCCTGCACGAACCGCAGCTGATAACCAATCAACAATTTTGTATTCCGCATTTATATTCCCAAAAACTCTTTCCCTGTCAAGACTTGATAAATTTCTAAGTACGTAAAAATAATTATTTGAATAGGGACCCCACATAAAACCCTTATTACCCTGCTTATAGAATAATTTCCTCGCATAATTGGTATCAAATTCCCTTTCAGTCCAGGCAAAATCGACACCTGTACCAGAATAACCATTTAACGGAATATTATTGCTTGATTTGTCCAAATAGGTGAAATTGATAGAGGCAGTCAGTCTTTTAGTGGGCGTCAAAGTCAGACTGCTTGAAATTGTATTCTGCTTTTGATCGGTGTTATCGCTAATACCCTGAGTACTCTGATTCGTAAATGACAATCGGCCCGAAGCTTTGTCTCCGGAAGAAGAGATTGCCAGGCTATTCTCCCTGGTTGAACCAGGTTGGAAATAATCTTTGTAATTATTTGGTCTGGAAATCCAGGGGCTGTTTGGGCCGGTTGACCACTGGTCTAGTTTAAGGCCTGCATCCAGACGCGGTCCCCAGCTGATCGGGTAGGAATCATTTACCCCAGCACCATTGCCGTCGACCCAATTGTAGGAAAATTGTTTGGAATAATCCTGGTAAGAGAGATTTATACCAGGATTGTCTGTTAAATATTTTTTGTAGATGTACTCTTCTCCATTCCAACCGCCACCATACGAATTCTGAAATTTCTGAAAATAGGCGGCTTGATTAATCACCAATGAAGAATTGAAGTCTACCCCCAGTTTTCGACCACCTTTGGTCCCCTTTTTAGTTGTGATAAGAATTACACCATGCGTTGCGCGACTCCCGTATAAGGCCGCGGCATTTGCTCCTTTTAAAACAGTCATTGATTCAATATCGTTGGCATCCAGGTCTGAAGCAGTATTGCCCCAGTCTAATCCGCCGGATCCGTCTAGATTTGTAGTCGTATTGTCAATAGGAGTTCCATCGATTACAAACAACGGTGAGTTGCCACTGAAAGACTGGTTTCCCCTGATCACAATCCTGGAGGAGGCGCCCACCGTACTTCCTCCGCTTGTTACCTGAATACCGGCAATCTTTCCCGACATGGTGTTGACAATATTGTTGTCTTTGTTTTGGTTCAGTTCATCATTATTAAGTTCCTGAACTGCATATCCAAGTGTTTTCTTTTCTCTTGAAATACCTAAAGCAGTTATTACAACTTCGTCAATTGCTTTCACATCGCTAGCCATAACTACATTAATAGTCGTCTGGCTTCCGACAACAATTTCAACGGTTTTCATCCCGATGAAATGGAAAATAAGGACTGATTCAGCAGAAGGCGCTTTAATGGAATAATTCCCATTGGAATCAGTAATTAACCCTATTGTCGTTCCTTTAACAGTAACGGAAACCCCTGGCAAAGAATTGCCTTCTGAATCTTTAACATTGCCTGTTACCATTATGTTCTGAAGAGTGCTGCTGGAGGTTTGATTTGCAGATAATACCTGAGAGGTTACAAAAAACATGACTGCTGCCAGAGCCACGCTTTTCACAAACTTGATGTAAATTTCGTTTGTGAATGCCATAAAAAAAGAAATTCGAATTTTTTTCATAAATATTTAATTAATTTTTTTAATAAACTAAGTTTTCACGGCAAATAATAATCAGAAAGTTACAGTGCTAGAGCACCTTAGGATTTAGACATTTAACCATAGGCTTAAAATTTTAAAGGATACCACAATTAATTATATTCTAAATGTTTATACCCACAAATAGATTTTAATTATTTAATTCGAGGTTTAGTACTTTATGCACAACCAATGTTATGGCCCCCATAAGAGTAGAATTTTCGCCGAAAGTAACCGGCCTGATATCTATATTTTTTTTAGTCTGCATAAGCTTTCCTTGAATTACGGAGGTTAGCTTATTGAAAAACATATCACCATTTAACGAGACTCCACCTCCAATAAGGATCATTTCCGGATCCAAAAGATTGACAAGATTTCGTATACCGCTGCCAAGATTGTCAATTGCAATATCCAGTATTTCATTCGCGACTTTATCACCTAATCTGGCTGCGTCGGCAATCATTTTAGCATCAATTCTTTGAAAATCATTTTGACATAACTCTTTAAGGATTAGACTTTCGTTAGCTCTCTCACGACCTGATTCAGCAATTCGCCTTCCTGATGCCAAGGCCTCGAGGCAACCTCTCTGACCACATTGGCATATGATTTCAGAGCACGGATTGATGGTCATATGGCCGAACTCCCCGGAATGACCGAAACTGCCTGAAATCGTTTTACCATCGATGACAATACCCGCCGCAATTCCATAGCCAACATTCACGACGACAAAATTGTCGCATTTTTTGCCTGCCCCGTATCCCAGTTCGCCCAGAGCCATTAGTCGTGTTGAGTTATCAATGTAAATGGGGATATCCGAGTTCCTGGCCAGATCTTCATAAAAGTTGACATTTTCCCATTGGAAGTCTGGAGAGAAATTTATCTTATGTTTCTTTTTATCAATTAATCCGGCTACGCCAATTCCAATCCCGATAATTTTTGGTGGTTCATTCCCCAGCCTGCTTTTTAGCCTGTTTATTAAGTCTGCCAATTTCTTAATTACACTCTCATACCCTTTTTCCTTCTCCGTTAGCAATTGTACGTCATACACAATCTCTGAGTCCAGGTTTGCAAGAACTGCTCTGATGTAAGTTGCCCCAACATCAATTCCAATAATATATTTCCCAGATCCATTGAACTCATAAATTACGGGTGGCCTCCCTCCTTTGGATCGGCCTATTCCTGAATATCTTACTAACCCATCCTCAGAAATCAGAGCATTAATGAGGCGAGCCACTGAAGGTGCAGTTAATCCCGTTTGCTCAATTACTTCTCCAATTGATTTGATTTTGCCTTCAAAAATAAGCTTGAGTACTTTGCTCTTATTTAGCTTATTCATCTCCTTGGAATCTATTCTTGAAAAATCATGCGGCATAACAATGACTTTTAAAAATGGCTTTACAAACCTAATAACAAATATTTTTAAATCAAAAATAAAAACCATTTATTTTATAATGTAATTAAATAAAATTTAATAAATTTATTTAATTTTATTTAAACATTAATTTTTTGAACTTTTTTTTTAAAATGTTCAAAAAATTGATGCCTTTGGATTACTAAGTTTAAATCAATATTTAATAGTTAAAGAGATAGGTAGTTAAATGGCCTCAATAATGACATATTTATATAATAGACAATATAACAACACTTTATTTCTTTTTTATCTCGTATTTAATTTTGCAAAATAAGGAGAGAAACCAGTTAATTGACAAGATAAATTTAGTGTCAGGATTATTTTATCGATAAAAGTACCCATTATTCAATTTTCGAATACTTAACAGCGAGTACTCACTCTTTATTATTCTTATATTAGTATTAAATAAATTAATAAATAGCTAACAGGCATATATATTTAGTTTATTAAGTAGATAAACTCTTTATCGATTTAAACCTTGATTTTTATAAAACAACATTCCATTATTGAATTTGAAGCTCTTCAGCTTAAATAAATCAATGATAAAAGGGGAACGAATTCAATCGGAATGACTGGGAATACTTTTTTTCACCCTCCAATACTGGCAACAATCCCATATTGGGTAAAGATTGAAACTATAGTGGATAAAATACTCTTATCTGGCTCCTGAAATTTTTCAAAATTTCCAGGTTTTCCTAGTTTAATGAATTTATTTTGAGCAATACTATGGTAAGGAAGAAGGTGTACTTCCTTTTTATTACCTGCCAATTCAGCAATGAATCTGGCAGTTCGCTCAATGTTCTCTAAAGACGTGTTGATCCCATCAATTAAAGGAATGCGTATGATAATTTCAGCCCCGGATTCTGCAATTATTTTAAGGTTATGAAGAATTTTTTCGTTTCCTGAATGGGTCCACTTCCGGTGTAGCCGTGTATCCATCATCTTAAGATCATACAAGAAAAGGTCTGTACGTTTTGCGACTTCAAGAATAACATTAGTATTTACATTTCCGGCTGTATCAACCGCCAGGTGAAAGCCTCTTTTACCACATTCGTCCAACAGTTCTATCAAGATTTTAGAATGAATAAGTGGCTCCCCGCCTGAAAATGTAACGCCGCCACCGGATTGGTCAAAAAATATCCGTTCCTTTTCGATTTCGTGAATTATTTCGGGAACAGACATTGCTTTTCCCGACATTTGGATCGCGTTGGTTGGGCAGATTTTTGAGCATTCACCACAGACCTTGCAAAGTTTTTGATCCGTTATAATTCCTTGGGAGGACATCGTGATTGCATTTACCGGGCAAACCAAAATGCAGGACCCACACCTGATACATTTGGCAGCAGAATACATCTTCTCAACCTCCCCGGAAATGCTTTCAGGATTGTGGCACCAGGCGCAGTTCAGATTACACCCTTTGAAAAAGATTACTATCCGTATGCCAGGTCCATCGTTGATGGCATAACGTTTGATATCAAAAATTAAACTTTCAGCCATGTGTCAAATAAACCTCTAAGGTTTAAAAACCCTCGAGGTTTGATATTCATTAAAAGGTGTCATTTTCAGTCCGTTCGATAACTTCCTGCTGCAAATCAGCATTCATATCGTTGAAATAATCGCTGTAACCAGCCATCCGCACCAGCAAATCCTTGTAATCTTCAGGACAGGCTTGTGCGGCCAGCAATGTTGCGGTATCAACAATATTAAACTGAATGTGATGACCACCCAAAGTGAAGTAACTCCTGATCAATTGTCCCAGTTTCCTGATATCTTCCTCTTTACGCAGAAGACTTGGCAGAAACCGCTGATTCAGCAGCGTACCACCCGATTTTACATGATCAAATTTGGTCATTGACTTGATAACCGCTGAAGGTCCATGGGTATCAGCCCCGTGTGAAGGAGAAGTACCATCTGAAATTGATTTTCCGGCTAGTCGGCCGTTTGGAGTTGCGCCCATTACTTTGCCAAAATAGACATGACAAGTGGTCGACAGCATATTCAGATGATACTTTCCACCCGGTTTAATATTTGGTTTTCCATCGATGGTCCTGACAAGATCGTTATAAACTTTTACTGCAATCTCATCCGCGTAATCATCGTCATTGCCAAAAAATGGAGTTCTGTTCATAATTGTCTGCCGAAGATATTCCTCTCCTTCAAAATTTTTCAGAACAGCGTTTAAGACCCTGTCCATGGTAAAAGTTTGATCTTCGAAAACATGTTTTTTCAGTGCAGCCAGGCTGTCGGTGACAGTTCCAAGTCCACAGCACTGGATGTAGCTGGTATTGTAACGAGGGCCTGAATCATAGTAATCGCGGCCTTTACTAATACAATCATCGATGACCACTGAAAGGAAAGGTGCAGGGGCATATTTTGCAAACATGCGGTCAATATAATTACTAACCTGAATCTTTTGATTGACAATATATTGCAATTGTTTTAAGTAGGCTGCATAAAGTTCCGGGTAGGATTTGAAATTTCGGGGATCACCTGTCCTGATCCCAACCTTTTTCCCTGTAACCGGATCGATACCATTATTAAGTGTAACTTCCAAAATCTTGGGAACATTCAGGTAACCGGTCAGCAAATAGGCCTCCTTGCCAAAAGCGCCGACTTCGATACAACCACTGCACCCACCCTCGCGTGCATCCTGCAGTGATTTTCCTTGTCTAAGCAACTCCAGAATGTAGATATCAGGATTAAAAACAGAAGGATAACCATGTCCCTGACGGATAACCTGTGTAGCGGCGTTCAGAAATTTATCAGGAGTCTTTGCGCTGATATGTACTGAGTTACCTGGCTGCAAGACATGGAGTTCTTCAATGATTTCCAACATAATGTACGACACTTCGCTGGTACCATCCGTCCCGTCATATTTAACTCCGCCAATATTAATGTTTGTGAAATCGTTGTAGGTGCCGCTTTCACGCGCCGTAATGCCGACCTTTGGTGGAGCAGGATGGTTGTTCACCTTGATCCAGAAACATGAAAGAAGTTCTTTAGCCTCATCCCTGGTAAGAGAACCTTCAGCAATCTCCTTATAATAAAACGGGGCAAGATGCTGGTCGAAATGCCCCGGGTTCATCGCATCCCAACCGTTTAATTCCGTGATTGTTCCCAGGTGGACAAACCAATACATCTGAATGGCTTCCCAAAAATTTCGGGGAGCGTGTGCCGGTACCCAGCGACAGACTTGAGCAATCTTTCTTAATTCGTCAGCTCTCCGGGGGTCATTTTCAATATTTGAAAGATTTTCAGCCATCTCGGCATGTCTTTCGGCAAATAAAATCACTGCGTCACATGAAATATTCATGGCCTTCCATTCATCTGCCTTGTCGGTTGCCTCAGGGTCATTTATATAATCCAGAGCCGTCAGGTTTGCTGCAATTTCCCTTTTAAAATCGAGCATCCCTTTTCGATAAATCTTTCCATCCAGGGCAGTATGGCCCGGTGCCCTTTGTTCCATAAACTCTGTAAATAACCCAGCCTCATAAGCAGCTTTCCATTCTTTCGGAACGTGACTGAAGATACGTTCCCGTTGTGTTTTACCTTGCCAGAAAGGGATTACCTCTGTTGCATAGCGTTCGATATCTTCCCTGCTGATTGTATAACGTTGCATTTCACGACTATTCAAAACGTTAAAATCCTTCACACTATGGCAGGTAAGTTCAGGAAAAGTTGGAACACACTTTGGTTTCGGCCCGCGTTCACCTACAATCAGTTCCCCTTCTCCAATATAAATTGTTTTCTTTTTACAATGATCCAGGAAATTCATAGCGCGCATAACCGGAACAGCGTATTTTCCAAAACTCTCACTATAAAAAGAGGTTTCGTGCAAGGCGCGTTCAATAGACAAGGAGGGTTCAGTTTCAAAACTTAGTTTTCTCAGTTTCTGAATCCGTTCATTCATTCCGGGACCTATTTTAGTTTTTTCGGAAGCGTAAAAATTACCTTCCGAGGTTGCAGGTCTCTCTGGAATTGCAGTGTGGGGGTTTATTTTTTCAAACATGGAGATTATTTTTGAAAATTATTACGAATGGACACGATAGTTTAATAACTTGATTTGCTAAATGAATAGACATTTCGCATCACAAATACTCAATAGAATATAAAGCAGGAGGAAGCTTAATTGTAGAACATCAGGCACTCAAACAGGCGTCTGTAGCTTTTGATCAGGGTTGGAATAAAAATTATTGTTTCCATCGTTCCCATTTTGTGATTAGAACAAACAATGCCTCAAATCCCCGGCACTCTTGTAAGGTCAAAATTACCCCAAAACCTTGCAAAATCAACTACTGCACTCATATTTAGATAGGTTCTAAATATCAGTGCGGTAAACTATCCTTTTGCCCATTCAGCCTCCACGTCATCAACGCTCTTTGGTTTTGGCTTTCCGAGTAACTCATATCCTGTTTCTGTTATCAGGAAATCTTCTTCATTTCTAAGTCCTCCAAAAGTTTTGTATTTTTCGACTGTCTCAAAATTAATGTAGTCGCCATTGTGGTTCTGTGAATTCCACTGCCCGATCAGCTCAGGGATAAAATAAATACCCGGTTCAATTGTGAGGACAAATCCAGGTTCAAGTTTGCGACCAAGTCGCAAAGATTTCATGCCAAATTGCGTACTTTTCGGTTCTCCGTCATAACCAACATTAACTTCGCCAAGGTCTTCCATATCGTGCACATCGAGTCCCATCATATGGCCTAACCCACAAGGGAAGAACAAGGCATGTGCCCCATTTGCCAATGCATCATCCACATTGCCTTTCATAAGCCCAAGGTCTTTCAATCCCCGGATGATCACTCTGGACGATTCAAAATATACCTCTTTGAAAGGAATACCTGGTTTCAGCATAGATATTGCTGCATTATGGCTGTCAAGGCAAATCGTGTAAATATCCTTCTGCCGTGAGGTGAATTTGCCGTTCACGGGAACGGTACTTGAAAGATCACCGGCATATCCCATGGAAGTTTCTGCTCCTGCGTCAAGAAGGAAAAGATTGCTATTTTTTAAAACATTCCCATGATAATGATTATGAAGAGTCTGGCCGTTTACAGTGGCAATTATAGGAAAAGAAATCTGCCCGCCCGCTCCAACTGCAATCTGCTGAACTGCAGCAGCAATCTGGGCCTCTGAAACTCCCGGTTTTGCCATTCTCATGGCCATGGTATGCATATCAACACTCATATCGCATGCCTTACGGATTTCCTGGATTTCTTCAGCCGATTTGTAATTACGCTGGTTAATAACACCCATCATCAGGTCCAACGATGCCCGCTCTTTTGCGGCATCCGGGACGATATTAAGCCACTCAAAGAGTTTGATTTTATTTTCGGGCCGGTAGGGAGGCAGAAAATGTATTTTTCTCCCCTTCACGGAAGACTCTTTCAATAAAGACACCAATGAGGAAATATCACCGGTTTTACTTACACCAACCTCCAATGACTGTGTCGCTATTGTTGGTTGAGGCCCCATCCAGACAAAATCTTCGACAGTAAGATCATTTCCAAATATCATATCTTCTCCGGTTTCACAATCAAGAATGGCTGCCAGATATGGATGATTCAAACCGAAAAAATAAAGGAATGTGCTGTCCTGTCTGAAATGGTAACCATTGTCAGCATAATTCATCGGACTTTCATCATTTCCCAATAAGAGAATAATCCCGTTAGCAACTGATTTTTTGAGTTTGTCGCGTCGCTGCGCGTAAATTTCTTTTGAAAACATAATTGATATTTTAAGATTAAGTATTCTATTTAATTGGAATAGAGTCCGGGTATCTTCGTGAAGCAGATATAAACATCCATGCGGAAGTATACATCACTACAACAAATACTACCCATTTTAGGATAGTTAATGGCAACGATTTAAATACAAAAGCAGCCAGCAACACCCCTAAAACACCAGCAATCGTCAGAGATACAGATGTTTTTAGATCGTAAGCACTCTCTTTGACAAATCTTATCCCGCCGGCAACCATTAACATGGCCGTAGCGGTCATCATAATTGGAAAAGCAGTTTGCGGATTAAGGCCAAAGAGATAGACCATGGCCATGCAGGGAGCATAAAATCCCAGCCCAATGGTTTGAAAGGCTCCAAGAATAAAACTTATTAAAATGATCAGGACTAATTTCCAGCCTCTCAATCCAATCGCCTCTCCGCCGACAGGCATCAGATTAAAAAATCCTGCCAATATCAGGAGTGCAACAACCATCAGGCCAAAGCCTAATCCCAATTGAATCTTATGGCGCGGCATCCTGGATACTATGCCGGCTCCAAGCAGCGCACCCATCGGAGCGGCGGCAGAAATCGAGAATAGAGTTATTGGATCGACCGTTACAATAGTCATAAATATAAATGCCTGAATGACAGTCGGAATAGTGTTTCCGACATTCAGAGTCCCCGGAATAAAACGGTCATCAACAAGCTTAAGAAACTTAATGATAGCTGTCAACGGGGCAAAACTGCCAATTCCCAGTGTGTCAAAAAAATTGGCAACGAATCCAACTCCCAGCAAAACAGACCATGATTTTTCAGAGAATATTTTTCTTTTTCTCAATACATCAGCCACAAAATAATATCCAAAGAGGCTCGACATGATTCCAAGGATAGTTTTCAGAATTATTTCCATGGTTTATCAATTACTCAGATAATAATCTAATATCCTTTATCATGCGCGGCAACCATACCTGCATTTGACCCTCTCCCCTGTTAGCCCAGCAGTAATAAGGGATGGCGCTGATTTTCCTGCTAGCCGTGCAGATATTTAATCCATCGGAAGAAACAGTTGCAACCGGAGCCAGAGCCTCCAGAACTACAATTCCATTCAGCAGGTCAGACCTGGATGAGGCTTTGAAAGAGACCGTGTCCGGAATTACGATATTCATTGCTTTTCCTTCGTTATCAACCTGTTCAAAACAATATACCAGGGGACCCCGCTGCAGGGCAACCCGGTTGCGATCCTCCTTAATCTTTTCGGTTGCCACTATTCGGTGCACAGGCATCGGCAAATTCAGTTCAACCAGATCTCCTGAACTCCAGACTTTTTTCAGGACTGCATAGCCATTAACCATTCTAAAAGTAGCCGGTTTTCCATTGAGTAATAATGAAAATTTCCCGGATGAGTTATCTGAATAATGATAGGTACCGCCCGGAACGGGTTCATTAATTGCCCAACCAGGAATGCGTACGAAAAGGTCAAAATCAGTCTTTTTTTCAGGAATAACCGAAATCTGGACTTTACCATCCCACGGGTAATCGGTTACCTGTCTAACCTGGATTTTCCTGTTTTTAATGGTCATATTTACTGAACTGCCAACAAAGAGATTTATAAAAAATGCATCATCAGATCTGGCATAGATATAACTGCCTACAGATTCGACTAACCGGGCAATGTTGGAAGGGCAGCAGGCGGTGCCAAACCATTCGCTTCTTGAGTCATTTCCTGACGAAGCTAATGGATTACCATAGAAAAAAAGATCCCCTGCAAGGGACAAACCATCGAGAGCACTATTATAAAGGCTTCTTTCGAGGACATCCACATATTTGCTTTCGCCGGTAAGAAGATTCATCCTCTGATTCCAAAGCACCATTCCAACCGATGCACAGGTTTCACAATAGGCATCTTCATTGGGCAAGTCATAATCTGTGCTGAATCCTTCATTCCTTCCTGAAGATCCTATGCCGCCGGTAATGTACATTTTGCGATAAACCACATCTTCCCAAACTTTTTTCATGGCTTTCATATAGCCGGAATCATTTTTTGCTGCTCCAACATCAGCCGCTCCGGTATACAAATACATGGCACGCACTGCATGACCAGTAATGGTCGTTTGCTCTTTCAAAGGGACTTTGTCCTGGCAATAATCCTGATTTCCGGACTTATTGCTGAAATAACCGTGGCCCCTCTGCTGCAGATACCAGTCTGATAAATCAAGATATCGTCTGTTCCCGGTTGTTTTGTAAAGTTTTACAAGGGCAAGTTCAATCTCCTGGTGACCTGACACCCAATGACGGTTTTGCATCCTGAAGGTGGAATCAATATGATTGGCAAGACGAATTGCCACATCCAATAATTTACGCTTCCCTGTTGTATTGTAATAAGCAACTGCAGCTTCAATCAGGTGACCCGCACAATAATCCTCATGATAATCCATATTGGTCCACCGCTTTCCGATATCACCCAAGGTATAATAGGTATTTAAGTATCCATCCGGAAGTTGTGCTGCGGCAATCTTATCAATCCATTCATCGGCCTTTTTCCCGAGCGAAGGATCAGGATGGTCCTTTAATGAATAGGCAATTGCTTCCAGGGCTTTATAAACATCAGAATCATCGTAATATATCCCTTCATGTTTTTCACCCTTGTGTGCCGCAACTTTTTCGAAATTCCGGATACGGGGAGTTTTAACTTCAGTTTGATTGATGCATACAGGAATGGTAATGTTTGTCACTGTACCAATGCGAGGTTTCCAGAAATTGTCTTCGATTTCAATCTGGCTGAAGTTAACCGGTTCCAATTTCTGAAGGGAGGGTTGAGCATGAACAGAATCATTCAGACCCTGAAATAAAAATAACGTAATTATCAACAGTGATTTCCGCATGGTTACAGGTCGTATAATCTTAGTTTGTGATTTTAAAAATATTCATATCTACTGGTAATGAGCGTTCATTAACTTTTCTGAGAATATCTGTTTTGCAAACCGGCTAATGATAGGTCGAATCATTACTGGTCCGGGTAATCTTAAAATAACGGGCCTCCTGAGATATCAAAATCACCAGTTACTCATTCCGGTTATCACTACAGCCGAGACTAAAATTCCAATTCCAATTCTCATAAGTGTGAGGGACTCTTTCGGAGAATTATTCCATTCCCCACGATACATTCCCCAAAGATTCCCAATTATGATCGACAAAGTCACTAGCAGTGGCCAACCGGCGATAAGTCCCAGACTTCCCATCTTTGATGCACCCAGTCCATAGCAATAAAAACTGCCCATCCAAATGGCCGACATAGCGCCAATAAGCAGCCAGTTTTTATATTTATACTCATTGATCAAAGCTTTAAAGGTCTTCTTTTTATTAATCATGAACAAGCAGTATCCAATATTTGCTATTGAACCCAACGAGAAAAAAAGCACCCAGACCACATTGCCGGCCAGAGTGCTGTCTACTCCTAAACCTATAGCAATATCAGCCACTCCGGCGCAAAATGAAGCACCAATATTGGGTAAACATGAGGTAAATCCGGCTACAATGGCGAGCACTAATCCAAGTCTGAAACGTTTTGACCGGGTTGCCAAAGCATCGTTGTTTTTTAGGCTTATTGCTTTGGCACATACAACGATTCCAATTACGGAAATAATTGCACCAATTATAATTACTACCCCTTTAAACTGAACAAATACCCCGGACTTAAAAATGAGTGCAGGAATTAAAGTTCCGGCGGTCGCGTTAATGCCCATAATAATCGGGTAACCGGTTGCCATACCGAGCATATCCATGGCTTTCCCAAAAAGAATAGCTCCCACACCCCAGAAAAACCCAAACAAGGAAACTATTACCATTATTCTTAAAGGTATTTGCGAAAGTATGCTGAATAGATGGCCAATTGACAAAAGGGCAATCAACCAATTTATTATAAACATACCTAAAAAGGAAAACAGGAGCCAATTGTGGGCCCAGTCCCAATTTCTGGTATAAGTAGATGGCAAAAGAAAGGAACCTTGGAAAATCCCTGCAAGTATGACCAGTAGAAATCCCTGAGCAATATTCATTTCACAACTTTTTAATTAAAATTAGACCTAAATTCCAGGCATCCTTCCATATAGGCTTCAATATTTTCCCAGGGCACCTCGGGCTCGAGCATGTGTGTAGGACAACAAAGCAGACCGCCTTTTTCGCCGGCAATTCCAAGGTTTTTGAGTGTTAATGCCTTTACCTGACCCGGGGTGGCAAAGGGCATAGTCGTTTGGGTCCCTAATGTGCCGTTGAATGAAAGATGCTTGCCATAATCGCGATGAATTTCTGCAAAATCCATATTTGCTTCCGGTTGTACCGGATTCAGAACGTCAATACCTGCTTCTATAAGGTCCGAAATAAATGGCTTAACAAAACCACAGGAGTGATATTGTATTATGATGTTGGGATTTACACTTTTGGCAGCCTGTATGACTTTGGCTATTCTCGGTTTAATCCAATACCGGTAAAGCTCCATGTCCATCATCGGGCTATTCTGCATTCCGACATCATCACCAAGAGCCAGAATGTCAATTCCAAGCTTTGCAAATTCCGTTGCCCGATGGCAGGCCAGATCGGTAATCTTATCAAACAAAAAATAAGCTTTTTCATCCTCCATCATCATTTCTGTCATCAGTGTTTCCATGCGGCGCAGGTACCAGGCCACTTCCCAGATTGTACATTCCATCCAAACATGTGCAGCATAACCATTGTTATGAGCTTGTTCAATTTCGGGTTTGAATACCGAAAAATCCGATTGATAGAAATCCGGCCATGGATACTCTTCCATTTCTTTCAATGCTTGCAGGTTTTCCAGTGGATGACGCATTTGAGTCATGTGTACACAGGCCGCACTGCCGGGTTCGTGAGCAATACCCCAAATATCTATCCTTGCTTTTGGATGAAGTGGTGTGGGATAATATTTGTCCCAATCAAACTCCCTGGCCGGAACAAAATCAGGCCGCACTTCGTTCCATGAAAAGCCTGGATCGGATATTACTTTGGCAGGAAATTTAAAATAGTCCTGATAACTTTGTGTATTGCCATAGCGTTTTTCAAACTCGTTTTGCAAGGACTGGCAAAGCACAAAATAAACCGGGGCACACTCAAAGCCAGTACGTTTGTACAAGTTGATCAGGTTTTCTCTTGGCGTCATGATAAAGTAGTCTAAGGTATTTTATTTCTAAACTATTGTATCTGTTTCCCTTTTCTTATTTGATCTCCAGTTACTGATCAGGGGCATCAATTTTCAGAAAAATGGCTTCCTGATTATCCTCTGTAATAATAAGCCAAAAAACAACAGATTCCGGATTACATTTCGGAATGGAAAGGGGCAAAGAGTTATAGATTTCGGAACAAAAGTTTTTTGTATACCATTGGAGTAATACCGGTATGTTGCTTAAACTTCAGGCTAAAATACTGCGGGCTGGAAAACCCGCACAAATAGGCTATTTCTTTCAACCCCGAATCGTTTGATTTAAGAATCGTCTTAGCCAGGTCGATCCGAAGCGAAAGTAAATAATCAACAGGGCTTATTTTAAGGTTCTCCTGGAAAAGCTTTCTTAAATACCTGTCGGATATGTTACTTTGGGCAGCTAATTGGCTCAGGTCGATGTTCTCCGTAAAATGGCTTTGGATATATTCCAGCGATTTAATCAATACGGGGTGCGCCCTGGTAATGGGAAAAGATATTTTTTCCCTGATATGTCGCGAGATGACCATAAATAGTTGGGCATACAACAGACGTGTCATTATCTCAAAGCCTTCGCGTTGCTGTTGGATCTCGCTGACAATATGCTGAACAAGTGATTTGATTTCCAAATTATTGAATATCTTGATATAACTCTGGGAATTAGTCAGAATGCGGTGCAGAAGGACCATTGATTTTTCCAAGGGAGCAACCTGTAAGTCAGTAAAGATATCGAGATTAAATTCCAGTTGAGCCAATGTCACTTTTTTCGCTGAAACCTCAAAATAATGTTCGGTATCGGGGAATACAATCATGCAATCATTTTTGTTAAAGCCGACTATTTCACTTTCGAATTGCATGGTGCAATATCCTTTGGTAACAATATTTATTTCAATACGTTGATGTTTATGCGGACCAAATTTAAAATATGGAGGGAAATCAATTATCCTGAAAACCTCAGCCAATGGTTTCTCGTTATTGGTGAGAAGCTCTTTGATTATTGTTTCAAGTTCCTGTGACAATGCATCCATGATAACTTTGTATTAGCTGGTTATTGCGAGTGCAAATTACGTTTTTTTTAATAATATGTTTGTCAAAGGATTATTCCGTCCGACAGGTATGAAACCGGCAATCTGCATGGATTGTAGTTCAATAAAGATCTATTATCCGGCAAGATGTTTTACTGTTTAAATTTCTCCCTAGAAGATAAACGTCCATAGAAAATTACAATTATGGAATCAAATTTCCCGCAGGGAATTAACCGTTTATTGGTTAATGTCCTGACGGACAATGGTTATTTAATAGCTTGTTTTTCCATTGAAATTGAAGCCCTTCCATGAGCTTTCAATAATGGCACTTCTCAAAGTACCGTGGCCCCTTGGCGTAATTTCTCCAACCACGTGCATTTCTCCACTCGACCTTGTTGATGGCACTATCCCAACAAAGCTATGGAAATGATCAGTGTTGCTAAAACGAGTAATTGTTTCAATCTCAGTCAATATAATCATTGCAGTTATTGCGCCAATACCCGGAACACTTCGTAATAGTGCCTCTTGCTCCCGATACGATTCTGTTTGGGATAATTCTTTAATTCTTCCGGTAACGTCCAATATTGTACCCCGTAATTTTTTGCCTTCAGATATTAAAAGTGACAAGGTCGCTTTGGAACTATCCTCCTTCAACTCTATTGCTTCAAGCCAATTTATAAATCGATTTGACCAATGAGTTTTGGCGTTTTCAAAGGATGCAGGGAACTTAATCCCATGAAAATATAAAAATGACTTGATCCTGTTTTTATTCCTGGTCAGGTCTTGGACCAACATACTCCTGGTGCGTATAAGACCCCTGTCTTCAAGCGTCTTCGAAGAAGGTACATAAAAAGGAACAAGATCTCCACTTCTCAACGACCTGGCTATTTTACGACTGTCCCGTTTATCTTCCTTTTGTACCTTTTCTTTGTTGGTTGTAGGAACATCAGCCGGGTTTACCACTATAGAATGAATCCCAAGACTTGCCAACTTATTATGAATCCAGTAACCACAGAAGCCAGCTTCATAGGCAGAATGATATACCCCAACTGGAAAATTCTTTTGTAAATAATCATGAAGAACCTTAGGTTCAGGTTGTTGAACAAATATTTTAAAAATGAGTTCATCAGTCATTATGGTCACTTTCCAACTTTTTAAATGTACGTCAAAACCAACATAAAAGTTTTGACCTCAAAATCTAATGTCTTACTTTGTGCTTGCATAAATTTCAGAATTTTATTTTTAGTGCATGTCAACTCTAAACTAATAAATTCTCTGGAATTTATGCTGTTGCAAACATAGGGCCTGTGGAGTGGAAATGGAAACCATTCCATCGCTGGTTTTTAATGTCTTAGTCCCTTTGCCATTAGGCTTATTGCCATGGCTGCGTTCGTGTTCATCAAGATGGGCTGCCATTTCACCATCAAGGGCACTCTCTAAAAATTGCTTGAGTAAAGGGGCAAAACACCATCTTTACCTGTGAGGGATTGACCGCTCATCAGCTGCTGAAGAGCTTTGTCTCGCATCAACTTAAATTCTTCTGATTCCATAACTCTTGTTGTCTAAAGTTCAATTATAACTAATTTTTGCTTTAGACAGAGTTCATTTTACAGTCTCTATGGTTAAGGTATTTTCAAAAGTATTGAATAATTTTCAGTCTGGCGCATGATAAAAGTTATAGTCTCTCGGAAAAAATTGATAAGTCCCTTCATCCTTTAGTCTTTTGAAATTTGCATTCATTTGACAAATCTGGAAACCTTAAAAGATCACTTTTCTTTATCTATTCGACCCAATAATACTCTCATCTGTCTGCCTAATATCTCATCGGCAATTTCTTCATCCGTCATATTTTCCAATTCTTGTTCAGCCTCCTCTGCATCGAAATCCGGGTCTTCCTCAATAACAGTATCTGCTTTAACAACAAAAACCAATGTAGTTGTAGTAGGACCGCATGCCATTCCTTCAAAATCACATTCATATACAACCCATTCCGAATTTTCATAATTCTTTAGAAAACTCCTGAAGTCATCCCAAATGTAGGTGCTTGTTTTAAGCTTTTCTTTTAAGTCTTCATTATAAAACTTTTCCCAGGCTGCTTTTAAGGTTTCATCATTTATTTCGGGCTCATACAAATCCTCCGCATCCCATGAAGCAATAAAAGCTTCTGCATTATCATTTATTTCCTCATAATCAGGAGCAAAAATGATTTCGTCGGTAGTTGGACAGTACATTCTGTCAGTGGACATTTCAGGTGAACATTCAATTAGTTTCATTTCGGATTATTTTTTAAAATTGTTAGATGTTTCTCATTCCCAAGATAAGAACCTTAGTTTAATATAAATTTTAGATGAAATATTATCCCAATTCATTAGTTAAATTTTCTATTTTAAATTCATTCAACTTATTTATTAAAAATTTTAATTCTGTATCCTTTTCATCGCCAATTAATCCAAACGGAACAATGAAGCGGCAAAGTTCACGGTTCTGGACCTCCCAGATTTCAGGATAGTCGTCTACTACTATAATCTGGTCATAAATTTCATAATATTGACTTGGAAGGCTTTTGCAGGTAAAACCTTCCTAGTTGATACAGTCTTCGTTCGAAAAGATCCTTGATGGTTTGATATTCAAATGTTCCGAAACCTGATCGGCATATTCCCATTCCGCCATGGTAAAAATCATTACTTCTCCCATTTCTTGACACTGCCTGATAAACTCCCGGGCATAGGGTCTTCCATCGACATAGAGAAAATTCATGTACTTTTAACCATAAAGAACTAAAAATAAGATAGTTGGTATCCCCCCGCCGGATATACTCCCACCCCCTACCGGATTTCAGTGGCAGTGGTGGAACATGAATAAAACATGAGGAATTAAAAAATTCCAGAAAAAATATTGGTTCTGGCTAGTATAATTGTCCTGAAAAAATTCCAAAAAATTTTCAGAAAAATCCATAGACACTTAATCATTTTTAAGGTTGTTCTTCTTAGAAGGAACCTTTCCAAATGCTTTTTTCATTTGATTTTGCTGATATTCATCTGTAACTTTAATATAACGATGCATGATAGCATAGGATGATTGACCAACCCATAGCAAAATGGTTTTCCCATCTACACCGTTTTGTACACATGTGGAAATAAATGTATCCCGGGCACAATGAGATCCATAATCATCTTTAAAGTTTAATGCAGGATATTTAATTTGCATAATTCCAAACATGTCTTTTAATTCACGATTGTAGGCTTGATTTGTTATCGACAGTTTAGACATATCATAATCATAGCGTTGAAGCAGCGATATTGCCATTGAATTTAAGGGCTGGTCAACTTTTACGCGATATCTTTTGGTTTTATCAGGTATCAAGTGTAACCAATCATTCTTTATATTATCGGCAGTTATTGAAAAGGCATCTCCATACCGTAATCCCGTAAAGCACTGCCACAGGAATCTATCCTTGATGGATTCGATATGTTTTTCATCAAACACATGGTTTCTTAAAGCATCTAACTGTTCTTTATTCAAAGGATTGGCTTCATTAACACTTTTGGTCCCACGTTTAAAGCCATTCCTGCCAGTCATTCTGAAATCATCGCTAAGGTTATTTATAAAATAACTCTTCCGCCTGTCATAGAAGTGGTTGAGGACGGTTATAAGAATTGTGTATGTCTTTTCTATTGTACCATCTTTGTAACCTTTCTTGCCTTTATTCTCAGCAATATTCCTCAAAAAATGTTCAAATTCATCTGACCAGCGAATATCAATATTTTCAAAATATGTTTTTTGTCCTCGATAAGTATCAAAGCTCAGGATTCGATTTTGCATTGTTTTGAATTCTTTGTAAGTCCCATAGGGCGTATTTTGCCCTTTTCGGAACAAACGATAATCTTCGATATAATCACATAATGATTTTCTATTTACCTGATTGGATGGAAATAAATCACGCAAACTATTTAAATTCAGACCTTCATAATAAACTTCGTTGCCTGTTTGTAAACCCTTTGAATTGATGTATGTTTTGACAGCAGCATATACCTTATCTATTTTTGTATTTTTCAATTCGACATCTGGATCATTTTGTACCTCCTGTTTCTTTTTATTCCATGACTTTGGATATATCCACACGTCAGTACTTATTCGTCGAAATGTCGAACTATTATCAGAATTTTTATACCAAAGCACTTCAATCATAACTTTTGTAAGTCCGAGCTTATTAGTCCGAGGTAATATCATTTTTCTGACACTTGGTTTTGTACGGTCTGAATTATAACCGTATGCGCCATTGTGGGTGGTAATATTTTTCATAGTGGTAAAAGTCCATTATTTTAATTTCTGGAATCCACAAATATATGTAATATAGTAATATAGTCCAAATATAGTGGTAAAAAAACTATGAAATTGCCAAATGTGGTAAAGTGCTTATATGCTTATTTTCAATTATTTATGTAAATATAATAATCTTGTCACCCCGACTGATTGAAAATCAAAGGGTTAGATCGAAAGGTCTGACCTTTTTTTTGTATTGCTCCGGTTTTGTTTTATTTCTGTAAAGAAACTGGCAAAATCCCCGCTAATCCATCGCCATCGTATTGGTTCCCAAGATTTAAAAAAAAATCAATTAAACATTTCTGATCCTGCAATACAGATTAAAAGCTACCTGCGATTGCCCGGGGGTCCATCATTTGATAAATAAACAGGTTTTTAACCGTTTTTCCGTTTCTTCTAATTCGTAAAGTATCCTTCGCTACAATCTGCCCGAATTTACTGCTAAGTTTTTCCGGTTCATTAAAGTATTGACTGGAAGTCATGTAATATATTTTATCGCCGGCAGAGATTTTTCTTGTTTTGTTGATCCAGAAATATTTATGGGTTTGCGCCAGGGTTCCGTACACCAAAAGATCAATCTTCAACGGATGAGCGATGTAAAAATCAATATTTGCTGCCGGAAACCAATTGTTGGAGATAATCTTTACTTTGTTAAAATCCTTTTGCTCAATTCCTTCTTTCAATAAAAATTGCTGAAACTTCAATCCAGCCTGATGCCATCCGAACATATCAAGTGTAACATCTTTCGTTCCGAGCTGATTGGCCTCCTCATTCTTATTCGGAGGATACAATATACCATAATTGACCTGAATGAATCCCAAAAGCAATATCAGAAACAGAACCGCATTGGCCCCCAAAAGTGTGTTGATTACCGTTCTTCGATAGCTGGATAATTTTCCGCCCAGCCATCCACTGCTCAAGATGATCATTCCAATGTAGGCAGGCCCGGTCCAATGGGGCAATGTATCCTTAAATAAAGAAACAAGTGTAAAAATAAGGATAAGCGGTAATGACAAACAGAGCAACAGCTTCTCTATTCCGGTTAATACGTTTCGTCCTTTTTTGAAAAGTGAAAACAGGGTTAACAAATAAATCACGAATAAGACAGGGTTCTGGTAAAGGACCTGACCCAGAATGAACTGTAAAAATAGGTCAGGCCTTAAAGGGCTGTTAAATAATCCAATCCTCGATCCGTGAAATGTGAAACTTACGAAATTGTTGTTAATGTTCCAGTAAATCACTGGAATCATCATAAGTAAAGTGACAAGAATGCTGAAATACAGCGATCGTCTTTTTAACCATCGCCTGTCATTCCATAAAATATAGAGTCCAAATCCAAACCACAAAAAAAGTGAATGATATTTGCTCAAAAAGGCCAGGCCGGTAAACAGCCCGAAAAGAATTATTTTTAACGAATCTTTTCTCGTGGGATTAACTGTTGTTAGAGCAGGCAGGCCATAAACGAGGGCCAGCAACACAAAAAACATTTGCGGTGTATCAGGCAAAATAAACAATCCACAGATAACATTGAAATAGACAGATGCGATAAAAAGTAAGGATGAAATGTATGCCGCCTGAATGGAATAAAGCTTTTTAACCAGGTTAAAGAGCAGAATAATATTGGCCGAAGATAAAAGTAAAGCCGCCAACCTTATGAAAAACCCGGAATTCAAGGTTAGATTCAGGCTAAAGAGCTGAATCGCAAGCCCGACCATCGGCGGATGATCAAAATGGCTCCAGTCGGGAAAGAGGGCGTATGTCCAGTAATAAACTTCATCATTTCCAAGCTCAACCAATGATGCGGGCAAAGCTTTTAAAAGCAGGTTTATAAAAACAATAAAAAAAAGAAACTTTTTTTCAGTCAATTTAAGATTTCCGAAAATTTCAAGTCTATTAATACTCATATTTTAAACTATATGATTATTTGCAGTACTATTTCAAATTGTCTTACGAGATATCATCAACTGAATGTAAACAGATAATTCATTACGAAATTCCAAAGTGTAACTACGCCGATTGCCAGCAACTTTGCCAGATAAAAGTTCATTTTCAGTTTCTCATGAAGCATATAGATTACGATATTATTGATGACGAGGCCGGCAACCGAGAAAAGCATGAACAGAAAATACTCGGGAAGGATCTGTTGATTTTCGCTGTGAAAAGTCCAGAGCCGGTTCAGCATATAATTCGAGGTTGCAGCAATTGTAAAACCTATGGAGTTTGCGACATATTTGTTTACCCTGAACTTTTCCTTTAAAATCCAGGTTGTCCCAAAATCAATGATCATTCCTGAAAATCCGATGGTGCAGAACTTAAGGAATTTCAGGAAAATATAAATATCCAAAGTCACTACTTATACTGAGTTATTTATTCCACATATTATTGAAATAAAGAGAATTGCATAATCCAAAGCGCTTTATTTTTGAAGGAGTATTCGATTTTCAACGAATAAAGCTCGGCCGTTTATACCGCTACAAATTAACGACATAAATTTTGAAGGTCAAAACTTTTAGGCTGGTTTTGATGCTTGCCTGGAAGACTACAATGCTGGATTCTATGGATATGGGTAAAAAGAATAACTTAAGGGGGAACATTTCTGTTCCGGCTTAAGTTATTCCGATTTTTGTTTAAAACTGTGCACTCCTAGATAATAATTGACCTTTAGTTACCTGGATATTAGTAATTTACGTCCTTCTCTGGATGACCCACTCTTAAATTCCACATAATATAGGCCGTTAGGGATTGACCCAAGGTCGATTGTTTTCTCATAAACCCCTCCAATTGTTCTGGCATCATTAATCACCATAATCCTGTCACCTGAATGACCATAAATAGTAATTGTAAAAGTTGTCTCAACAGGATAAGTAATTGAAATAGTGAATACTCCATTGCTTGGGACCGGAGACAGCATATAACTTTTCCCCGGAATATTCAGTGCAAAATCAGGGGAAGGATCACCAGTAGGGCAAGTTTCGAAGTTTGATCCGTAAACCGAGAGGTTACCGGCAACGGCAGATAATCCGAAATCGACTGTGATGCTGTCTGTATGGGCTCCTGATACAATAGATGCTCCGGCTGGCAATGTCCAGTTATAATTGGTTGCATTTTCAATTGGATCGACCGTATAGACCGCACCTGTTGTTCCTGCACTAAAATTGTGGTCACCCGAAATTGCTCCGGCGGGGCCAGGCTTGACAGCTACTGCAAGAGCAAGAGATGAAGGGGTTCCATTTACGCAACCGGAGCCTGAAACGGAGATATTCCCCGAACCTGCTTCAGGTGCGAAGTTCAGCGTAATGCTGTTTGTTCCATCTCCGCTGGCAATAGTGGCCATCGCTGACGGGACTGTCCATACATATGAATTTGCATTCGCGATGGCAGGAACACTATAGACAACCCCTTGTGAACCTGCACAAACGGAAGTGATTCCCTGAATTGCTCCGGCAGCGGCAGGATTATTGGTCACATCAACATTTTTCACTGTTGCTGCTGCACCCAGGCAATTGGAGCCATTGGAATAGTTGACAGAAACTTTCTGAACACCACCTCCTGACCAGTTCACCGTAACAGTGCTGTCAGATGGTGATCCTCCTGCCGTTACCTGGCCCCCAACCGATACGGTCCAGATATACCCATTCTTTCCTGATTCAGTATGATAAGTTTCAGTAGCGCCTATGCAGGGATTGTCATTCCCTGTGATAGTCGGAACAGGAATCTGATTCACCGTAACTACAACCTGTCCTACCGCATAACATCCGGCAGACGGAGATCCCTTAATATAATAGGTTCCTGAAGTGGCTGCCGCAGGAGTTGTATAAGGTACGGTGACATCGGCATCCCTCCAATAGGTGTAAGTCAATCCGGCTGAGCTCCCCGCAGTCACAGCTGCTGCAGTAAGGTTTACGGTGGCTGGTGTACAGACAGCTGCCGGATTGGTGATCACAAGTGCCGGAGCCGGATTGATTGTCGCAGTAACCGGTTTTATTGTCGAACAACCTCCGTTAGCGGTCCCCTTGATATAATAGGTTCCCGCTTTTACTGCCTCAGGTGTTGTTAAAGGCGTTGTTGCACCTGCATCCATCCAATAGCTAAATGTCAATTCGGGTGCACTTCCTTCGGTTACACTGGCTGCCGTCAGATCAATGGTGGCCGGTGCGCAGACTGCGGCCGGGTTAGTTATTGAAACTGCCGGTCCCGGATTAATAGTCAGGATTCCATTGACATAGATAAAGGAATACTTAGCAGATGTCAAACCTGCCGGAATAATCGTATAATTTCCGGGTGTGGTGGCCGTTCTTGAAGTTCCGCCAAAGGTTAATGTGCCGCCCAAAACTGACTGGTCGTCTCCGTTGGTAAATCCGCTGTAAGTCACGGTATAATCGCCAGCCGGGAAAGGTGCTCCATCAACACATTTGCTTTGGTTGTCTGCAGTCACAGTCAGCCATGGCGGTAAACCGACAAAAATATTGCCAGGAACATAGACAATCTGGTAGTTTCCGGGGTTAAAGGTTCCGGGAACTGCTGCCGATATCCCGACCTGTCCGGTATATGTTCCTGAAGGATCACCGGCCAAAGATCCCTTTCCGTAGGTAATTGTTACCGAACCAATCGTTTCACCATTCTGCAATCCTGCTGAAATGAAGGCTGTTGATGCCGCGACATTAGTAAGTGTTGTACCAAAATCCTTGATCACATCGTTGGCCGTTATGGTTAATAAGGCAGCTGTAACCGTGATATCCCCATTGTTATAGGTTATGGTGTAATTAACCGGGTTAAACGTTCCCAATGCAGCTGAAATTGCCACTGAGCCGGTATAATTTCCAACGGCGGCTGTCGGAAGCTTACCCGTTCCAAACGCCAGGGTAACCGAACCGATGGTCTCGCCATTTTGCAATCCCACAGCTGTGAATGCTGTCGAACCGGCACCGTCACCTGTAAGGAGAGTACCGTAAACATGACTCTGTTTATTTGCTGTAACTGAAAGTGGGGCCGTTCCAACAATGATATTGCCCGCAACAAAGTTTATCGCAGAATAGTTGGCCGGGTTAAAAGTCCCTACAGGATTGGATACAGTCACCGAGCCTGTATAGGTCCCAACACCCGCAGTACCAGCGGAACCTGTTCCATATCCAACGGTCACAGAAGAAATTGTCTCGCCATTTACCAATCCGGAAGTTGTAAAGTCGGTTGAACCGGTTGCTCCTGTGAGCACTTCTCCATAGATCTTGTTTCTGTTTTTTGCGATGATAGTCAAAGTACCCGCCGGATCGACTATAAGGTCACCATTAACATAAGAAATTGTATAATTGGCAGGAGTGAAAGTACCGCCGGTAGCAGCCGATGGCGTTACTGAACCTGCATAGGTTCCCACTGCATCCGAAACCGCTGCCCCTAAACCATAGGCAACAGTCACTGACCCGATCGTCTCCCCGTTTTGCAGCCCTGTCGTCGCGAACGCAGTTGATCCGGCTCCACCGTTGAGCAAAGTCCCGAACGGTTTATGTACATTATTGGCCGTAATCGTCAAGGTCGCCGCTCCGACGCTAATATTTCCTGACACGTATACGATATTATAGTTGGCCGGATTAAAGGTTCCGCCTGTTGCAGCCGATGGTGTCACAGAGCCGGCATAGGTTCCAACGGCAGCATTCGCAGCAGCACCGGTACCATAGGCAATCGTAACCGAACCAACCGTCTCGCCGTTCAGCAAACCGACAGCAGTAAAGGCTGTCGAACCTGTGCCTCCTGTTAGTGCGGTCCCATAGTTCTTGGACACATCGGTGGCTGTAATGGTCAGCGTTCCAGATGGCTGGACAATAATATTTCCGGCAACATAAGTGATGGTGTAATTACCCGCAATAAAGGTTCCACCTGTAGCCGCAGAAGCCGTTACCGATCCGGTATAGGTTCCTACTGCAGCATTTGCAGCAGCCCCTGTACCATAATTAATCGTAACTGATCCAATTGTTTCGCCATTCTGAAGTCCTGAAGCCGTAAAGACTGTTGATCCTGCACCACCGGTGAGAACCGTTCCAAAGTTCTTGGTTACATTCCCTGCTGTGACTGTAAGCGCGACAGGGTTCACAACGATGTTACCAGCAGTATAGACGATTGAAGTATAGTTGGCCGGATTAAACGTTCCGCCGATAGCAGCCGATGGGGTCACAGAACCGGAATAGGTTCCCACTGCAGCATTCGCAGCAGCACCTGTACCATAACCGATCGTAACAGAACCAATTGTTTCACCATTCAGCAAACCGACTGCAGTGAAGGCTGCTGAACCCGCGCCTCCCGTGAGAGTAGTGCCATAGTCCTTGGTCACACTATTCGCTGTTATAGTCAATGTTCCTGCAGGCTGAACAATAATATTACCGGCAACATAAGTTATTGTATAGTTACCCGCCGTAAAGCTCCCGCCTGTTGCCGCTGAAGCAGTCACGGAACCGGTATAGGTCCCGACTGCATCTGTTGCTGCAGATCCTGTACCGTATGCAATGGTTACGGAACCAATTGTTTCACCGTTTTGTAATCCGGTTGTGGTGAAAGCTGTTGAACCTGTTCCTCCCGTGATTGCAGTACCAAAATTCTTGGTTACGTTATCAGCGGTGATTGTCAGGGCAACCGGGCCGACAATGATATTCCCGGCTACATAGGTGATTGTATAGTTGCCGACGGTAAAGGTTCCCCCTGTGGCAGCTGATGGGGTCACGGAACCGGTATAGGTTCCAACTGCAGCATTCGCAGCAGCGCCCGAACCGTATGTGATTGTAACCGAACCAATCGTCTCACCGTTCTGCAAGCCTGACGAAGTGAAAGTGGTTGAACCGGTACCTCCCGTGAGGGCAGTCCCATAGGACTTGTTCACGTTGGTTGCCGTTACTGTCAGAGCAACAGGATTGACAATAATGTTCCCCGCTGCATAGACGATAGAGGTATAGTTGGCCGGATTAAAGGTACCGCCCGTTGCAGCCGATGGTGTTACGGAACCAGTGTAGGTCCCGGCAGCGTCCGTCGCAGCAGCTCCTGTGCCATAAGCGATACTTACAGAACCAATTGTCTCACCATTGAGCAAACCAACAGCCGTAAATGCGGTCGAACCCGTGCCTCCCGTAAGGAGAGTACCATAACTCTTCGTTACATTACTGGCCGTAATAGTCAAGGTGCCAGCCGGCTGAACTGTAATATTTCCGGCAACATAGCTGATCGTATAGTTTCCGGCGGCAAAAGTTCCGCCTGTAGCAGCCGATACCGTTACGGTACCGGTATAGGTCCCGACTGCGTCAGTGGAAGCAGAGCCGGCTCCATAAGCAATGGTGACCGATCCAATGGTCTCACCGTTTTGTAATCCTGTAGCTGTGAATGCAGTGGAACCTGCCCCCCCAGTCAGTGTGGTGCCAAAATTCTTGGTCACGTTATTGGCAGTTATGGTAAGAGCTACAGGACTTACAATGATATTGCCTGAAGAATATACAATTGAGGTATAGTTGGCCGGATTAAACGTACCACCCGTAGCAGCCGAGGGCGTCACACTGCCCGTATAAGTTCCGGCAGCGTCTGTGGCTGCAGCACCGGAACCATAGGTTATTGTTACGGAACCAATCGTCTCACCATTGAGCAAACCAACGGCAGTAAAAGCAGTTGAACCTGAACTTCCGGTAATGACAGTTCCGAAATTTTTGGTCACATTATTCGCTGTAATGGTCAGTGTACCAGCCGGACTAACAATGATGTTGCCTGCGACATAGGTAATCGTATAGTTACCAGGGGTAAAGGTGCCACCTGTTGCAGCCGAAGCTGTTATGGAACCGGTATAAGTTCCGACAGCGTCTGTGGCAGCAGCACCAGCACCGTAAGCCATAGTCACTGATCCGATGGTTTCCCCATTTTGCAGACCTGCAGAGGTAAATGCCGTTGAACCAGCACCTCCCGTAAGGGCTGTGCCAAAGTTCTTGGTCACATTATTGGCTGTAATGGTCAGTGTGGCCGGGTCAACGATCAAACTACCTGAAACATAGACTACATTATAGTTAGCCGGATTAAAGGTGCCAGCTGCAGCGGATGGCGTCACAGAACCGGTATAAGTTCCGGCGGCTCCGGTAGCAATAGCACCCGTTCCATAATTTAAGGTTACCGAAGTAATATTATCACCTGAAATCAGAGTGCCGGTTACTGTAAATGCAGTCGAAGATACCGGGCCGGTAAGTAACGAACCATAAGTCTTATGCACATCTGTCGCAGTAATCGTAATGGTTGAGAAGACGCTTACTGTTGTTGACGTAGAGGAGGTTGCCGCAACTGCTGCACACCCGGATGAATTAGTATAATTAACCGTAACTACCTTGCTCCCGGTCGTCAGATATTGAAGAGTAACCGTGTTACTGGTATTTGTTCCGCCTGAAATCAAGGTATAATCCGTACCTGCGGTTCCTGGTAAGACCCATATATAATTGGTCATTCCGGACTGCGTAGTATACGTAACATTTGTAACAACAGTCGCAGTCGCTCCTGGTTGGGTTGTAAAGGTGACAGTCGGAAGTGCATTGACCGTCACCGTGGCCACTGAACTGGTCAGTGTACCGCAGTCACTGGTAATCACCACAAAGTAATACATCGTCCCTGCCGCACTGGCCGGTGGTGTGTAGCTCGCCGTGGTCTCGCCTCCGATAGCCGTCTGACCGGCAGTCGTACTGTTGGTCGTATTGCTGTACCACTGGTAGGTAAGGTTCGTACCGGTAGCTGCAACGGTTAACGCAGTCGTGCTCCCGCTGAGGCATACTACCTGAGGAGTAGTCACCACATCGGTCGTGATCCCGGCGGTCGCATTGACCGTCACCGTAGCCACTGAACTGGTCAGTGTACCGCAGTCACTGGTAATCACCACAAAGTAATACATCGTCCCTGCCGCACTGGCCGGTGGTGTGTAGCTCGCCGT
>Ga0364859_10019_pt1 | contig 135210 bp, 111 predicted proteins | sample ExccelAu500001D3_FD_206911 | JGI IMG/M metagenome (GOLD analysis project Ga0364859, IMG submission 206911) | Enriched cells from Trout Bog Lake Hypolimnion, Wisconsin, USA - BchlTB.Aug20.5000.01 .D3 | ecosystem: Environmental > Aquatic > Freshwater > Lake > Hypolimnion/Profundal zone | place... | reverse complement strand
TTATGCCATCGAAGAGATTAACTATGACGCAGAGGTGGAAAAAATCCTTCTCGGGCTTGGATTTAAAAGGGAAGATTTTAGTCGACCTACCAGCAAATTCAGTGGTGGCTGGCGTATGAGGATTGAACTGGCCAAAATCCTACTTCAAAAACCTGACCTGATCCTCCTTGACGAACCGACCAACCACATGGATATTGAATCAATTCAGTGGCTTGAAGAATTCCTGATCAGCAGCGCCAAAGCGGTTATTCTGATCTCTCATGACCGGGCTTTCGTGGATAACATTACTACCAGAACCATAGAGGTGACAATGGGACGCATTTACGATTACAAGGTCAATTATTCCTCCTATCTCACCTTGCGTCAGGAGCGCCGTGAACAGCAGCTGAAACAATTTGAGGAGCAGCGAAGAATGATAGCTGACAATCAGGATTTTATCGAACGTTTCAAGGGAACTTATTCCAAAACAAACCAGGTTCAGTCGCGTGTCAAAATGTTGGAGAAGTTGACCCTGGTGGAAATTGATGAAGAGGATAATTCCGCATTGCGCCTCAAATTCCCCCCTTCTCCCCGTTCGGGAAATTATCCGGTAGTCCTTGAGGGGATGACCAAAAAATATGATGAACATTTGGTTTTTGCAAATGCTTCACTCACCATCCAGCGAGGTGAACGAGTTGCATTCGTTGGAAAGAATGGAGAAGGAAAGTCAACACTTGTCAAAGGCCTCATGGGCGAAATAGAATATGAAGGTAAACTCACACTTGGACACAATACCATGATTGGGTATTTCGCTCAGAATCAGGCATCTTTACTCGATGAGGAGGCAACTGTATTTCAAACGATTGATGATGTTGCAAAGGGGGATATCCGGACTAAGATCAGGGATATTCTGGGGGCTTTTATGTTTGGCGGGGACAATCAGACCAAGAAGGTAAAAGTGCTCTCCGGGGGAGAACGGACCAGGCTTGCGATGATCAAACTACTCCTTGAACCAGTTAATTTGCTGATATTGGATGAGCCAACCAATCACCTTGACCTGAAAACTAAGGATATTCTGAAAAGTGCCTTACTGGATTTCGATGGCACGCTGATTCTGGTTTCCCATGACCGCGATTTTCTTTCAGGCTTAGTGACGAAGGTTTTTGAGTTTGGAAACCAACGGGTCAGGGAGCATCTGGGTGATATCAGCAGCTTTCTCAAGAAGAAGAAAATGGATAGTTTGAGGGAACTTGAGAAAAATTTACAAAAATAACCCTCATTGAATCGGCGTTGGGCCAATTCAATCATTGGTAATTTGAAAATTGGAAAAGAAGACCTTAATAGACAAGATCATATAATCACCTTGGCAATTAAAAATCCAATTCCTATCAGAAAGTACAGGGAGAGGATTACAATTGTAAAGATTCCCACATATTTGAAATGCGATTTCAGATTCCTCAATGCATTCATGATTTCATCCGAATCGAAATTTCTGATTGCACTCTTTGCAAGGGTTGAAAACCTGTAAAGGTAAATAACAGGCATGATGTAAATTAAGGAAATTGCTACATAAATAAGTCCCATGTACGCCATATACGGCTTACCCGCTGCCGCAAAAACGGCTGACAAAAAAGTGGTCATAACCAGGCCCGCTATAATCATCAATCCTATAAATACAAAACCTGCAACCGAAAAAAAAGTGGTCCAATTTGCAACCTTTTGTAGGTAAATAACCGATTCTGAGGTCAATACCAATTGAGTATTCTGCAATCCCTGCTCATTCTGTGAAGTCATTTCCATGGTAATCAAGTTCTAAAATGTTGGTTATGGTAGAAAAATCTTTGAATATGCTGAAGTTCACGCTCAGAATGAGATCATGAATTTTCCGCTTAAAAATTGCAATTGATGTACAAATTTAGTAAATTTGATTAAATCAAGAACAATAAAATTATGGAACATTCTATTTTAGAAAGCACCTTAAGCCATGCTGAAAGGGAGTACCTGGATTTGATGAGACATGGTGATAATTTTTTCAAAATTGAACTGTTACGGCCAGCAAAGAGCTATTATAAAAAAGCGCTTCAACTGAATATCGAAACAGATAAAGTAAAACAGAGAATTGAAGAATGTGATCGGTTGCTGGATTTTGAAATCAAGGTTATCTGGATTTTAGTGATAATAGCCGCTTGTTTTGTTCTGGCATTCCTCTTCTTATGAAAGCATATAAGCCACCTATTAATTATAGTCATCCATTTCCCTCGCGGAAAATTCTTGCTGTGATCTAAAACACTGACACTTACCTTTCAAAAATTACGAGTACTCCGGAAATGTCAGTAATGTATAACATGAGAAGGAGGAATGATAAACGGTGTATGGGAGGTAATCTTAGTCATGTTTCGATTAGCTCTGTTCAAAGCATTCTAAGTGAGGATCATATTTCGCACTTCGTAAAATTGTGGAATGAGACCAAATTTTCATAGTTCATGTACAAGTTTTCCTACCTAACCGGCCAAAATTGGTAATGTTTCTGTAGCAAAGCTCTCAGAAACATTACCTGTATTCCGGAAACGTTACTCAAACACCGAAATTGGCAGTGTGAAAGTATTGTCTAATCTAATGGGTGATTGAATACGAAAAAGTAAATTTCAGGACAATTTATTGCACTTTTCGATGGATTTTGTGTCTGGAAATGTGATACCTAATTATTCATACTATTTACGTTAAATTTATTTCTTTTCCGGTAAGAGACTGATCATTTCGCTATATCCCTGATGTTCACATAATTTATTAAGATAATAATCGTTATCTATACCACCACCCAAAGTTTTAATCCTGTTCCAATCCTGACAAGCTCCTGTTTTATCGCCAAGCCCATATTTGCATAATCCCCTGCATGCCAAAAGGCATTTATCGTTTGGTAAATAGCGCATAGCTTGATTATAGTTGTTTATTGCTCCTTTAAGGTTGGCCTTAACAAAAAATTGCCTGTTCCCTTTTTTAAAGAATATCTTTGCCATATCGACAAAGTTAGTGCCGTCTTCTCCATTGGTAAGTTTAAAATTCACAGATAATTCTTTTCCCATTTCAACCGGTTCTCCATTATTTAACCCTGGCCTCCATAATCCGTTGGTTGATTTCAATACCCTTAATACTTCTTCGTCAATTTCCCGAGACAGGCTGTTGACAATGTTAAACCCGGTGACTTCACCTTTGGGGGTTACCACAAACTGTATAACTTCAGTTCCCTCTTCCTGAAATTTCCTGGACACTTCCGGAATTTGAAAGTGTCTTAACACATAGTCATTTATTGAACCGTAACGGGTTTCATTTACAACGGCTGACAATTCTTTATTTCCGATAAATCTTGGCGGTGACATGTTTACCTCTATTGGTCTACCGGAATACTGTTGTTTCTCCTGGCCAAATGTAATAACCGAAATAAGCATACTCAATAGGATAATAACTGTTCTTTTCATGGCGTTTGATTTTAAAATTTGAAATTTTGTTCTTTTCAATTCTGTTTATAATAATTTGAAATACATTTGAACTTTCCTTTTCTGGTAGCCTGCCGTAAGCAGGCACGCCACAGGAAAGACAGAAATGATGTTTAAATATGTTTTCATGACCTGAGTTTTAAATTAACAACTGGTGAAAATTCTTAACTCAAATTTCGGGAGAAACGATAGCCATTACGTAGAAGCTATATTTCAAATGGTGAGGGTATTTTTCAAATCGATGAAAAAATAAATTCAGTCGATGAACTTATTTAGCAATAGAGCGATTTTTTTATGAGAAAATCTTCTGATTAATTATTTAACTGCATCATTGGTAGGTTGTGTCAATTATATTTTGACTTATTAAATATACTTTTTTTGAATGGGAAGATCAATGAATTTGGGGCACTCTTACCTTTAAATTTCATTAAGTAAATGCATAGAAATTTTATGGTTTGTGTTTTATCTCAAGGTCTTTTTTTGGGTAACCCGTTAATCCCAATTGATTGATCATCTTTTTAAACCGGGGTTCAAGGGAAAGAATTTTATATTCAGGATCAGTGTATATTCTTGGAATTTCGGGCACGCGAATTTGAACTGCCTTTTCCAGCCACTTCAACGACTCTTCTTTCTTCCCAAGTAAAATATTGTACTTTGCCAGGATAGCAGCATTAGGCCTGGTTTTCTTAAGTTCAGAAACTATTTGCCATTTCAATATTCCACTAATTTTTGACTTGTGGTATATTTCTTTCACTGAATCGGCTTGACTCACGGACAATGAATCAACGGCAAGAAATTTCTGAAAAGCTTCAACTGCTTTCAGATTTTCACCCTTTCTTAGAAATATAATGAAACTTCTCAAATAAGCAAGTTGGTAATTAGGATCAACTTCCTCCAGGTTTTTTAAAACACTCAACGACTCTTCCAGTTTCCCTTGGTTGTAATAATACACGGATTTATTACTAAGCATTGCTCTTGAGTATGGATCAAGTGCAAGTGCAATATTAATTTCTTCAAGTGCTTCTTCGGTTTGCCCCAAAATACCCAATAATTCTGAATAGTATTGATGCGCTATTGCATAACTGGGATTCAATTCGAGGGCAATAAGGATTTCCTTACGTGCTTCCTCCCATTTCCATTCATCCCAGCACAAAAGTATTCCCAGTGTTGCATGAGCTTCAGGAAGGTTGGGATCAAGTTTCAATGCCTGTAGCACAAATTTTTTAGCCTCAGCAAATCCTGCTTCTCTGTCTATCCATCTCCAATAAGTTTGGATGTAGTAAGCATCAGCCAGTCCAACATAACCAATTGCGTATTCGGGATCTAAAGCGATTGCCTCTTTAAAATGTGTTATACTTTTTTTTAACCCCTCTCTTGTTCTTTTGTTCCAGTAGAAGCGTCCCATCAGGTAACGGTCATACGCTTCCGGATTGCGGGTAGATATTTTTTCAATCCGTTCAGTTTCCTTTAATGAAAGTACCACACCAAGCTCCCTGGCAACTTTTTGGGCGATATTGCTCTGGATGACAAAAATATTAAGCAGTTGATTTTCAAATTTTTCAAACCAAATTTGCTGATCATGACTGGTGTCAATGAGTTGAACGATAACTTTCACTTTGTCTTTGTCACGTTGCACGCTCCCTTCAAGGAGGAAGTGCACGTGTAATTTTTCGGCTATTTCCTGTGCATCTTTCGTGCTTTCTCTGAATTTCTCAACTGAAGCCCGTGAAATTACCTTTAGTTCTTTGATATGGCAAAGGTTATTCAGAATATCTTCCATGACACCATCGGCAAAATATTGATTTTCACGATTTGCACTTAAATTTTTAAATGGGAGAACCGCAATCGATTTATTAGTGTCTTTTAACCTGAGAACTGGATTTACTTCTTTTATGAATGTTATATATAAAAAGTACGTCAGTGAAAATAAAATCAGGAAGGCCAGAGATACGATGATAATGGACTTAAGGCGAATGAGGCTTGTACCGGGAGATTTTGATTCCTTTTTCGCAAAAACCGTAGTTAATGGATTTTCATTATTTGGCTCATTCTCAATTGATAAACTTTTCTTCTTTACTTCTCCTGGCGGATAACCATAATATTCGTGAAAGCATTTATTGAAATAGGTGGGGCTGCCAAAACCGACGCGGTAGGCAATTTCTGAAACGGTTAAATCTTCATTCAGCAATAACGCTTTGGCCTTTTTCAGCCGGATCTCCCTGATGAATTGGCTGATCGTTTGATTTGAATTGGTTTTTAATTTACGGTGGAGGTTGATATGGCTTAATCCCATCTCGCGGACAAGATCTTCGACTCCAAAATTTTCGTCCGCCAGATTGGCTTCTACAATATCCGTCAACCGTTTTACGAACTCGCTGTTCATCACAAACTGATTCAGATAGCCCTTATTCTGTTCCAATACCCTGTAAATTTAAGACATAAATGCCTCATTAACTATTAAAAGAGAACTTTTTTCATGGTAATTTGAACTTCTGTTATTGTTGTAAGGATAATTAATATTTTACCTGGATAGACAATTACAAAAACTTTAGCAGGATATAGAGGTATTTACCGGAATATTCAACCGGAAGTAGACAATTGCAACCACGGTGATAACTACTGAGATTGTAAATCCGTTTATGATTCCCGATGAACCAAGGGAATGAAGTTCAAACAGGCATTTTTTAAATATCGTTATGTAATGTTTTGATTTACCTTTCCGCCGTAATTCAGTGCTAAGACTTTTAGTTAATAATTACCAGTGTTTAAACAGAAGTCTTGCAAATGAGGTTCAATCTACCAAAACACAAAAGCCAACTACTGATTAACAGATAGTTGGCCTTAACAGGGTGACCCAATCTGGGATCGAACCAGAAACCTACAGCTTAGAAGGCTGTTGCTCTATCCAATTGAGCTATTGGGCCATTAAAATTGTGGTGCAAAAGTACAAAATATCCCCATATGCCGGGACACTATGGGGATATTTAATTTCAAAACCAATAAGTTTATAGTTTCCAATCATTTATGATTGTCAGAATCAGTAAGTCACCAATTTTAGCAATTTGCTTAGACCATATAAATATTGTGTTCCGCACACTGCTGAATCATCGCTTCGGGCCACAGACTCGCCTGAACTTCACCAATATGTGCCTTACGTAAAAGATACATGCAAAGACGGGACTGACCAATTCCACCGCCTACGGACAAGGGAAGTTCATCTTTCAAAAGCTTTTTATGGAAGAACAATTCCTTTCTTTCAGATAATCCGGTAATTGCAAGTTGTCGTAAGAGAGCCTCCTTGTCAACCCTGATACCCATGGATGAAATCTCAAGAGTTTGCTGCAAAACCGGGTTCCAGATTACGATATCCCCATTCAAACCCTTGAATCCATCAGAATTCTCAGTGGTCCAGTCATCATAATCGGGGGCGCGGCCATCATGCTTTTGGCCATCAGAAAGCTCACCTCCAATGCCAATTATAAATACTGCACCATATTCCTTTACAATTTCGGTCTCGCGCTCCTTGGTGGTAAGTTTAGGAAATCTCCTGACCAACTCTTCGGAATGGACAAAATGAATCTCCTCCGGCAGTAATGGTTTGATAGCGGGGTAATTTTCGTATACCATAAATTCAGTACGAAGCAGGACCGAATAAATCTGGGCTACTACTTTTTTCAGGTATTCAAGATTGCGCTGTTTACCGTTAAGCACTTTTTCCCAATCCCACTGATCGACATATAACGAATGAATATTGGAAAGTTCTTCATCGGGACGGATGGCATTCATGTCGGTATAAATTCCATAGCCAGCTGGTATTCCGTATTGAGCCAGCATCAGGCGTTTCCATTTTGCCAGTGACTGAACCACCTCTGCATCAGCATTGTTCATTTCCTTCACAGCAAAGGTTACAGGACGTTCAACACCGTTTAGGTCATCATTAATTCCGGTCCCTTTTAATACAAAAAGTGGTGCGGTTACACGACGCAAACGTAACTCCGCAGAAAGGCTCTCCTGAAAAAAGTCCTTCACAAATTTAATAGCCTTCTCAGTTTGTTTGAGATCGAGCTTTGGCTTATAACTCTCTGGAAAATAAAGTTTCATTTGTAATTAATTTGTTTTTTTAAGGTCAATTGGAATCCGTCAGATGACGGACGAAGAAATAATCATTTCATTTTAGATTTTACAATCAAGGCTATTTGGTTAATTTCTATCCTTTCATTTTTCGCTGCAATGATACGAATTATTGAAATACCTGAGAAAAATTAATAGTGAATAACTCTTAAATTTCGATTTAAAACAAAAAACCCGGTCAATCAAATCGGATGGCTTTATCCGGCTCAATTTTAGTAACATACCAGGATGGGACAAGTAACATTAGCAAGGTAACGGTTATGGTCCCGGCATTAAGTAGCAACAAATGAGTGATTTTTAAATTGACCGGTACCGTATTCAGGTAATAGGAAGTGGGATCCAGTTTAAAAATCCCAAATCTCGACTGAATCAAACAAAAGGCTATCCCAGCCACATTCCCCCAAAACAACCCTCTAAAAATTAAAAATGTTGATATATATATGAAAATTTTACGAATACTCCAGTTCCCGGTGCCAACAGCCTTCAGAACACCGATCATGGAAGTGCGTTCAAGCATCAGAATGAGTAAACCACTGACCATATTGAATCCGGCCACCAGGATAATCAATCCGAGGATGATCCAGACGTTCATATCAAGCAGATTAAGCCAATCAAAAATCTGAGGATATTTGGAGGTGATGGCAACCGGACGAAGCACGTTCTCATCCTCTTTTGAATATTTTAAAGTCAGCCTGCGAATATGCTGGGTTAGGGCTCCAAGCTCGCTAAAATCCCTGATCGAAATCTCAAATCCACTAATCTGATCAGGGTTCCAATCGTTTAATTTCCTGACCTGGGCAATATCAGCCAACACAAATAACTGGTCAAATTCTTCGAGGCTGGTACTGAATATTCCGGAGATTCTGAATTTTCGCATCTTCTGGGTTTGACTCCCTTCATTCAGAAAATAAGTATAAAGGGGATCACCCACCTTTAATTTGAGCAATGAAGCCACTTGTTTGGAAATCAGAACTTCGTCACTCTTCAGGCTGTCAGAAACGTTAAAAACAGATCCTTCAACCAGATTTTCTTTAAAAAACGACCAGTCAAAATCGGGACCAACTCCTTTTAGCACGATGCCATGTATCTCATCATCCGTTTTTATGATCCCGGGTTTTGTGGCAAAACTCTCAACCGTTTTTACCCCCTTGATATTCCTGATTTCCTTTAGCCAGGGTTGATTTTTTGAAACCGGAACTGTTTCGTACGAAGAATTAGAATCGAAATTAACCAACTGAATATGAGAACCAAATCCGATGACTTTATTTCTGACTTCATTTTTAAAACCTGTAACAATTGCGACCGAAAGAATCATGACAAACAGTCCGAATGCAATGCCGAATACGGCAAATGAAACGATTGATTCGGAGAACTTTCTGGAAGTTCCCTTCGCAAAAAAAATACGGCGGGCAATAAATAGTTCTGTGTTTAATAGTGACACCTGATCTGCTTTTTGCGTAAAAGTAGCGATTTTTTGCATTTGTCCCCACTTTTGGATGACACCCAAAGGTCTTTTAACAGATGCCCGAACACCTATACTCCCAAACACTGTCATCCTTGTCTATCGGAAACGCGTAACAATTTTGTACATTTGACGCAGAATCCTCGAAATCGTCAAATTTTGACCGATTGGGCTTCACATTTGTTAAATAATAATCCGGAATGACAGTCAGGCCAAAGAAAAATTTAGGGCAGCATTTTCTCACCGATAAAAATATTGCAAAGGACATTGTTGAATTGCTCAAGGCAACCCATGTACGTCAGGTACTTGAAATTGGTCCCGGTATGGGAGTATTGACCAGTTATCTGCTTGAGAATTCAGAATACGAGACCTATGTCATCGAAATTGATCATGAATCAGTCAGTTACCTGTATCAGCATTTCCCTCTGCTGAAGGATCGGATTATCGAAGGTGATTTTCTTCAGATTGATCTTGCAGCCAAAGTATCTCCAGCACCATTTGCGCTAATTGGCAATCTGCCCTATAATATTTCTTCACAGATTTTCTTTAAGGTATTGGAGAACAGGGAACTGATCCCTGAAATTGTGTGTATGCTTCAAAAGGAAGTTGCCAAACGCATTGCCTCAGGACCAGGTTCGAAAGTTTACGGTATTTTAAGCGTTTTTCTTCAGGTATGGTATAATATCGAATATCTGATTGATGTTCCTCCGCATGTTTTTGATCCGCCACCAAAGGTTCAGTCAGCTGTAATCCGCCTTACTGCAAACTCAAGAACCGACCTTGGCTGCAATGAAAAACTATTCTATAAAGTTGTGAAACAAGCATTTAACCAGCGGAGAAAGATGCTCAGAAACAGTATCCGTGGTTTTTCACCGCGGATTGAGGAGTTAGATCCTGGATTATTGACCAGGAGGCCGGAACAACTTTCAGTTGAAGAATTTATCGATTTAACCAATAATATTGAACGATTAATGCTTGCTCCGGGCAAGCCGGAGGCAAATGATCCGGAGGCAAATGAAAAAGTGTAAAATTTAAAGACCAAAGTGCAAAATTCTATCCGAAGAGATATCTAGGTATGTTTAAATATCTGTTTCTGAATGATAATCTGAACTTTGCATTTTGAATTCTGCATTTTGGCTTTCTATTACACCGCATTCATGGCAGTAACCGGATCAAGTTGGGCGGCACTTCTGGCAGGCACCACCCCGGCAATTAAACCGATCACAATACTTATCAGCAGACCTGTGGCTATATTTCCGATGGTCAGCACCAGGTTAAAATCGAAAGTTTTACTTACGACAAAGGTGAGAATATAGATAATCAAAAGGCCGATAATTCCGCCAATCAGTGAGAGGACACTTGCTTCAAAAAGAAACTCAAGCAAAATAAATTTGCTTTTCGCTCCAAGTGCTTTTTGTAATCCAATTATTTTGGTGCGTTCCTTAACCGATACGAACATGATGTTGGCGATCCCAAATCCGCCAACCAGGATTGCAAATCCTCCGATGATCCACCCCGCAATGTCGAAGACCTTAAAAAGACTGTCAAGCCGACCGGAAATCAGACTTACCTCATTCAATGCAAAATCATTCTCGGCAGAGGGTTTTATTCGCCGGATAGAACGCATGATACCTTCAAGCTCTTCAGAAAGGCGGGTTGCCGGAATATCTGTCTTACCTTTAACAATGATACTTTGTCCCGATTCCAAACGGGGATCAACCATCCTTGCCGCAAACTTAACAGGTATCAGGACTCTTTTATCCATACTGGTCCCAAAAACATCATTTCCCATCTTCTCAAAAACACCTGCAATAAAAAGGGTAAAACCCTCAACCTTGATTGATTTACCAACAGGTGAGATCCCCGGAAATAGTTGTTCAGCAATATCTGCGCCCAACATGGCAAAATTACTTCCGGTATTAAACTCCTCTTCCGTAAGAGGCCTGCCGGCTACAATCTTCAGGCTCCAGGTCTCGATCAAGCCGCTCGAGGCTCCAATGATCTCTGTGTTTTCAGCTTTACTGTTTCCGACTTTAACGGTCCGGCTAAAACCATAATTAAAAACAGCATATTGTGATAAACCCGATCGGCGCAGAATCTCCTGGGTTTCTGAGAGCTTTGGTTCAGGACGGTTTAGGTATTTCCACCACGGATACTCTGTTTCTCCGGGTGGTGGTGCCCAGGGCCATTTCTGAACATAAATCACATTGCTCCCGAGTTTCGACATGCTCTCGCGGATAGTTCTTTCCAGGGAATCAATAATTGTAAAAACTGAGATGATGCAGAAAATTCCGATAGTAATTCCAAGCAACGATAAAAATGTTCGCAATCTATTAATTACCAATGAATTATAAGCAAATATAAAACTTTCAAGAATCAGGCGAACTATAATCATAAGGTTGTTTTTTCACCCTTTAAATTTAGGAATTAATTGCAATGTAGCGGGTATTTTTCAAATCTACTGATAAAAAATGACAAAAGCATAATGAAAAAAAACGCTAAAAATTAAAGGTTTTTATTAGCTTTGCACAAAATTATTAAGAAATTTATAATGAGTGAATTGAAAAAAATAAAATCGGCCTTAATATCTGTATACCATAAAGATGGATTGGACGAAATTATTAAAAAACTTGATAATCTGGGCGTAAAATTTTATTCTACAGGAGGAACCAAGGATTTTATTGAAGGTTTGAATATTGAAGTGACGGCAGTAGAAGAGCTTACCTCATACCCTTCAATCCTTGGAGGGAGGGTGAAAACCTTACATCCTAAGATTTTTGGCGGAATTTTAGCCCGTCGTGAAAACAAGGGTGATATTGCTCAGCTGGAACAATATGAAATCCCTGAAATTGACCTGGTTATTGTTGACTTATATCCCTTTGAAGCAACTGTTGCTTCGGGAGCTGCAGACGCTGAAATCATCGAAAAAATCGATATTGGCGGAATCTCATTAATCAGAGGTGCTGCTAAAAACTTCAATAATGTAATTATCGTTTCAAATCAGGGACAATACGCTTCATTTTCTGAATTGCTGGAATCGGGGAATGGCTCAACGACGTTGTCTGATCGCAGAAGGTATGCCGTTGAAGCATTTGCTACCTCTTCGCATTATGATTCAGCTATTTACAACTATTTTGCCGGTGAATGGCCCGAACGGTTCCGTCAAAGTTTCAATACCTCAAAACACCTGCGTTATGGTGAAAACCCACATCAGCAAGGTGCTTTCTTTGGAAATTTTGATAGTATGTTTGACCAGCTTGCGGGGAAGGAGATTTCCTATAACAATCTGCTTGATATTGATGCAGCTGTCAATTTAATCGATGAATTTACCGATACTACCTTTGCAATTCTCAAACACAATAATGCCTGCGGATGTGCATCACGCGAAACTGTTTATGAATCTTACCTTGCTGCGCTGGCCGGTGACCCTGTTTCTGCATATGGAGGTATATTCGTAACCAACAGGAGTATAGACAAGGTTACAGCCGAAGAGGTTGGGAAAATATTTTTTGAGGTGATTATCGCACCTGATTATCATCCTGAAGCCTTGGAATTGCTGAAATCGAAAAAAAATCTGATTATTCTGGTCAGGAAAGAGGCCAAATCGCCAGCCATTCAATACCGTAGTGTACTTAATGGAGTAATTGTGCAGAATCGCGATTTGAAACAGGAAACGGCAGATGATCTTCAGCCTGTAACCAGGATTTCACCCGATACTCCTATAATAAATGATTTATTGTTTGCCAATCGCTTGGTTAAACAGTCAAAATCGAATACTATTGTACTTGCCAAGGGGAAACAGTTATTGGCCAGCGGAGTTGGACAAACTTCCCGAGTTGATGCCTTGAGACAAGCTATCGAAAAAGCAAAATCTTTTGGGTTTGATTTGAATGGGGCCGTCATGGCTTCTGATGCTTTCTTTCCGTTTCCTGATTGTGTTGAGATTGCCAACAACGAAGGGATCAAGTCGGTCATTCAGCCGGGTGGTTCAATCAGGGACAAACTATCGGTCGAATTCTGTGATCACCATGAAATGTCCATGGTAATTACCGGGTTCAGACATTTTAAACATTGATCGTAATTATAAATTTAGATACAAAAAAGTAGATATGGGTTTATTTACATTTCTGACTCAGGAAATAGCCATCGACCTGGGGACTGCCAATACGATAATCATCCACAACGGGAAAGTTGTTGTTGATGAACCATCGGTAGTTACCATCGATATGAAAACGGATAAATTGGTTGCGATTGGTGAAAAAGCCCGGCAGATGCAGGGCAAGACCCATGCCAACCTGAAGACCATCCGGCCTCTGCAGGATGGGGTAATTGCTGACTTCAATGCTGCTGAGCAGATGATACGAGGAATGATCAAAATGATCAATCCCAAAAAGAGATTTTTCTCACCGGCTCTTAAAATGGTGATTTGTATCCCGTCAGGCTCAACAGAAGTTGAGATCAGGGCTGTTCGTGACTCATCGGAACATGCCGGAGGACGCGACGTTTATATGATTTACGAACCAATGGCTGCCGCGATTGGCATCGGACTTGATGTAGAAGCCCCGGAGGGAAATATGGTTGTTGATATCGGTGGCGGAACTACTGAAATTGCAGTTATTTCACTCGGTGGTATCGTTACCAATAAATCGATCCGGATTGCCGGTGATGATCTTACTGCGGATATTCTGGAGTATATGCGTCATCAGCATAATATAAAAATCGGAGAGCGCACTGCAGAAGACATTAAAATCAACGTGGGTGCTGCACTTTCTGAACTTGATGATCCTCCAGCAGATTATATCGTTCGCGGTCCGAATCAAATGACTGCATTACCTATTGAGGTTCCTGTTTCCTATCAGGAGATTGCACATAGTCTGGACAAATCGATTTCCAAAATTGAAACTGCGATTATAAGCGCGCTCGAACAAACTCCTCCGGAGCTTTATGCCGATATTGTTACCAGAGGAATCTGGCTTGCCGGTGGTGGTGCATTATTGCGAGGTCTGGATAAGCGGTTGTTTGACAAAATTAATATTCCTTTTCATATCGCTGATGATCCATTACGGGCAGTTGCAAGAGGTACTGGTGTAGCACTTAAAAACGTCGATAAATTCGCATTTTTATTGCGTTAAAATAGCAAACAGGAAGGACAAAATCATTTCCAAATTTGCCTATGAAGAACTTATTCAAGCTCATCTACCGGTATCACGTTATATTTCTGTTTGTTCTTTTGGAAACACTCTCATTATCAATGGTAGTGACCTTTAATAACTATCAGCGGGCGGCGTTTTTTGATTCCGGCAATTTTTTGAGTGGCACATTGTTTGAAAGATTTTCTTCTTTTACTCAGGTCTTTGAGTTTAAGCAGGTGAATATTAAGATGGCTGAGGAGAATGCCGTTTTGCGATCTGCATTGCATGAAATGCTTTTGAAATCGAATCACGGAACCTACCATGCCTATGATTCAATTTATCTTCCAAGAATAGCCCGGGATTCAACGCAAAAAGCAGTCTATCGTTTTACCACTGCACGGGTGATTAACAATTCCGTAAACCAGCAGCATAACTTTATCACTATTAATAAAGGAAGGCATGACGGAATAAAACCGGATATGGGGGTTATTTCCAATGGTCAGGTTGTCGGTTTGGTTACCAATGTTTCGGAAAATTTCAGCACTGTGATTTCACTATTGAACAGCAAATGGAAAATCAGTGCCAAAATAAAACGAAACGACTATTTCGGATCACTTTCGTGGGACGGGAAAGACTACCGAAGAGTTCAGTTGAATGAGATGCCTTATCATGTTCCCGTTCAAAATGGGGATACAGTGGTAACAACAGGTTACTCATCCAGCTTTCCTGAGGGACTCATAATCGGGACTATCTCCGACTTTTCCATTGGCTCCGGGAGTAACTTTTACAAAATCGAGGTAATGCTCGCTGCTGATTTCAAGAATCTGGTTATTGTCGGCTTAATTGAAAATAAGCAACTGAATGAAATCAAACATTTGGAATCGTTGAATAAGTATGGGAATTAGTGCAGTAAAATATTTGCTCATTTTTGTAGTATCCGTTCTATTACAGGTGCTCTTTTGCAATAACATTTTGATTGCCAGGGTAATTTCCCCTTTTATCTATATTTTATTTATCATTTTACTCCCTTTTGATACGCCTCGCTCCCTCCTTTTGTTTCTCGCTCTGGCATTGGGTCTGACAATTGACGTCTTCACAAATACACCCGGGGTTCACGCTTCAGCATGCCTTTTAATCGGTTTTATAAGACCCGTGATTCTCGATTTGATCACTTCAAGGGAGACCCTTGAATCGGTCCCTGCACCAAGAGTCAAAACGATGGGATTCCATTGGTTTGTCACCTATACTATTTTTATGGTGGTCATTCATCACTTTTTTCTGTTTTTTATTGAAGCTTTTACATTCCAGGGCTTTTTGTTAACCTTGTTACGGATCATTCTTAGTTCAGTATTGTCAATCGCATTAATTTTGCTGAGCCAGTATTTAATTTTCCGGAAATAACTGATAAATACCATAAAAGTGGATTTCTATAGTAAACGCAAATATCTGGTTATAGGCTTATTCTCGCTCTCTGCCCTGATTATAGTGTTGCGCTTGTTTTATATACAAGTCCTGGACTCCTCCTATAAAATTTCCGCAGACAATAACGTTCTTCGTCGTGAAATCAATTATCCGGCAAGAGGAGTGATTTATGACAGAACCGGAAAACTACTCGTATTTAATCAAGCCGCCTATGATGTTCTGATAATCCCCAGAGAGGTGAAACCTTTTGACACACTTGGGTTTTGCAGTATTGTGGGAGTCGATAAAAAGGAGCTGGTCAACGAAATCATTAAAGCAAAAAGCTATTCAAGGTACAAGCCCTCACCGGTAATTAAGCAGCTTTCATCGCAAACTTATGCTGTACTGCAGGAGCAGTTGTTTAAATATCCCGGATTTTATATACAGGCCCGCACATTAAGACAATATCCTGCCAAAATTGCCGCTCATGTACTAGGATATGTTGGTGAAGTCGATCAAAAAATTATTGATGCCAACAGATATTATGAAAATGGAGATTATATTGGCAGAAGTGGCATCGAAAAAGCCTACGAAGACGAACTTCGCGGAGTCAAAGGGATCTCCTACAAGATGGTCGATGTACACCAAATGGTGAAGGGGTCATTTGAACAAGGGCGTATGGATACGGCCGCGATGATTGGCAAAAACCTGATTTCTACTTTAAATGCCGATTTGCAAAGCTATGGAGAACAATTGCTCAGCGGGAAGGTAGGCAGTATTGTGGCCATCGAGCCTGAAACCGGCGAAATTCTTGTTTTAGCCAGCTCCCCCTCCTTTGACCCGGGTTTATTTGTCGGTCGTGAACGCTCAAAGAATTACATGAAACTTCTGAATGATCCGTTCAAGCCAATGCTTAACAGGGCAATTACCTCATCCTATCCGCCAGGTTCAACCTTTAAAATAGCCAATGCATTAATTGGTCTGGAAGACGGTGTATTGCAAACCGCTCGTTATTCCTGTTCCGGGCCGGCCTCTACTCCCATCGTGTGTACCCATAACCACGAAACTCCACTGGGCCTGGTATCTGCAATCCGCGAATCGTGTAATTCTTTCTTCTGGCAGGCATTCCGGGCAGAGATCAACCATTTCCCGACACCCGCTGAAGGATTAAATGCATTCCGCAACTCTCTTCTTGAAATGGGAATCGGAAAGAGGATCGGAGGAGATCTTTATGCAGAAAACTCAGGCAACATTCCCAGCCTGGCCTATTATGATAAAATTTATGGATCAGGCGGATGGAATTCAATGACAATCAGATCACTATCTATAGGTCAGGGAGAATTATTGCTAACTCCGTTGCAACTCTCCAACATGGTTGCACTTATTGCCAACAGGGGCTACTATATTGCGCCACATTTGGTTAGGAGTATTCAAAATTATGATCTGACACAGGATACGTTACAATTCGAAAAGCATATCATAGCAACAGGACGCGAAAATTATGAAATGATCGTAGAAGGGATGGAAGAGGTTGTTGAGCAGGGGACAGCCAGGCTCTCCGCAAAAGTTGACAGCCTGATTATTTGCGGGAAAACGGGAACAATTCAAAATCCGCATGGAGAAGCGCATTCAGCCTTCGTTGCATTTGCACCAAAAATAAAACCTAAAATTGCAATCGCCGTTTACATTGAAAACGGGGTTTGGGGAGCACGCTTTGCCGCACCTATCGCCAGTTTAATCATTGAAAAATACCTGAAAGGGAGAATATCTCCCCGACGGAAGCAGTTTGAAGATGCGATGTTTAATTCTGATTTAATATCCACCATGAAATATGCACCGGGCGATTGAAATCAAGTAACAACATATGGCTAAATCTGGACTGGCTGACAGTCCTTCTCTTCCTGATGCTCGTTTTTATGGGATGGTTAAACATCTATGCAGCAGTCTATAATGAAGAGCACCAGAGTATGCTCGATATGGGACAAAAGTATGGAAAACAATTAATCTGGATTATTGCGGGCATTATCATTGCTATTATGGTGCTTACCGTTGACAGTAAATTTTATGCAGCTTTTGCTTACCCTATTTATGGGGTCACGATTATATTAAACATAGCGGTACTTTTTCTTGGCAAGGAGATAAATGGCGCCAGAGGATGGTTTGAATTTGGGAATGTAGCACTTCAACCCGAAGAATTGGGAAAATTCGCTACTAATCTTGCCCTCGCCAAAGTTATTAGCCAATATGATTTTAAGATCCAAAAGATGAGGTCGTATCTGACCCTGTTCGCTCTGATCGCATTACCTGCTATCCTGATTATCATGCAAAACGATACCGGATCTGCCCTGGTATACGCAGTTTTTGTACTTGTTTTTTTCAGAGAGGGATTAAATGGGATGGTTCTCTTCTGGGGATTTGCCGCTGCGGCACTTTTTATCCTTGCCTTATTACTCACCGAATTTCAGCTGCTGCTATTTTTGCTTACTATTTCCGTAGCCGCATATGGCGTTCTGCGTCAAAGTATCAAAGAAGGGCTTATCGGCTATGCTTCGATAATGGGAATCCTTGGATTAATATGGCTCATTGACAGTATTTTTAATCTGGGAGGTTCTCTGTTACAACTTTTGTTGATCACTTTAACCATTTCAGCAATCCTGATCTTTGTTTATGCCATTATACGCCGTATTCCCCAAGTATGGAGAATCTTTCTTTTCTTCATCTTTGCTATCGGAATATCATTGTCCGTAAATTACTTCTATAAACAAATATTGGCTCCCCACCAACGCGACAGGATTGACCAGGTTCTGGGGATCAAAATTGATAAATTGGGCAGAGGATATAATGTGAATCAATCCAAGATAGCTGTTGGCTCCGGGGGGTTTCTTGGAAAAGGATATTTGAAGGGGACACAAACCAAGTACAATTTCGTTCCTGAACAAAGCACCGACTTTATATTTTGTACCGTTGGAGAAGAGTGGGGCTTCGTCGGTTCGACGGTTGTGGTGGGATTGTTTTTATGGCTGTTAATCCGGCTTATCACACTTGCCGAGCGACAGCGATCGCAGTTCAGCCGGATTTATGGATATGGAGTTGCCTGTATCCTGTTTTTTCATATCGCAATCAATATCTCGATGACCATAGGACTTGCCCCGGTAATCGGGATTCCCCTGCCCTTCTTTAGTTATGGGGGATCTTCTCTGTGGGCTTTTACCGTTCTCCTTTTCATCTTCCTCCGGTTTGATGCCACCCGGACGGAAAATCTAAGGTAATTACTTCAGGCAGGTTTCCACAATGTCCTTTTGATCCCCCTTGAATTTTAAGACTAATCCCAATTAAAGTGCTCCATTTTGTTATTGAGTTTCCATTTTGAGGGAAAGGCAGTTTCCATCCAGTCCAGGGGCTCTGCCACCGGTAAATCGCTTGAAGCCAGTTTAAAACATTGCTTTATTACCCTCTTCTGTTCCGGACCTATTGCTTCCGGCTGCGCTGAAATAAACAATGGCATTCCACTTTTGGCTACCAGCTCCATCCATTGTCTGTTTTTCGTCCAGGGTACTTTGACGGTCAGCCCAACACAATCGCAATCAGCAGCATAAAAAGTGCCATGCTGAGCTCCCCGGAACGCCAGTGTATTTACGCCCATCTTCCGGGTCCTCTCCCACTCATTGCCTGAAGTATCATCGCCAATACGGTTAAGCTCAAATAAACCTGCAGATAAATGGCTGAAAGTATTACAACCAATGATATAAACCTCCCCGGCGGCTTCCCGGATAATTTGGTATAAATTCAGGACTATTTCTGTATTGGTCCTGGAGTTATCACTCATCCTCCAGTTACTTTCGCTCATGGTGCCATCTTTTAGCATTTCAAATCCCCATTTACCAAAAATATCGTAGGAGGTAAAATCAAATTTGACCATTTCATAACTCCATTCGCGGTAACGGTTAAAATAGCCTTTTACCCGTTCAAGATTTTCGGGAATCGATGGATCAAGGACTGGTTTGTTAGCCTCTCTTCCCTTGATTAAGGGCAGTAGTATTGATTTTGAATCTTTATAGCTTCCGCATAAGGGACGGGTCCAGATACCGGGTCGCATTTCAGTTTCCCTTATTTTTTCAGCTAATTTACCCATATCAGGGAATTTCGCATTTGAAGTATCCATGTTGTCCCCCCAACAGGAGGTGTCATCAGGAGAAGAGGGGGAGGCTGCAAACCAACCTGCATCAATAACCGAAAATGGACGGTTTTTGAGACCATCAGCCAGTGGAGCCATCATCCTGGTGTGCTCCATTATTAACTTTTCGGAATTATTCCCATAGGTGAAATACCAGTCGTTAATTCCATAAACCGGCTCTTTTGGCATGCGGGCGCTGGCACACATTAATCCTGCAAATCGCCTTGCCGTCAGAAAAGCAGATTCACCCAAATTGCACTTAATGGTGACGATTTCAGCTGCTTTTAATGTGCGGTTTCCTAATTGAACTCCGTCACCTCCGGAACGCAGATCAAGAGAGAGACGCAAACAGCCAGAGTCGATTACCCAGGAGCAGAATGCTTTTGCCCCGGTCTTTATCCCAAAACCACTTGTGGTACTCCCATTATATTCGAGAAAATACCAGGGGAGAATTTCAAAATCCTTCGGTTTGTGCCATGAAACATCACCATAGGTGCGTTCCCAATGGTCGTTTAATAGGGTGGAATTTTTATGTACAGGTGTTTTCCATTCAAGAATTATTGAGCTAAGGCTAACCTTAGGGGCGTCAATTTCGATTGAGATTCCTGTTCCTTGATCTTTTAGACTGACTGTCAAATCCTTATAATTCCAAAGTTCCCCACCATTACTTCCGCTAAATTGTACCAGTCGATTATTGACGATTCCTGAAACTTTGTCGGGGAAATTGATCAAATGATTGTTCTGACCTTTAGATGTTCCAAATATATTATCACTTATCAAGGCGCTTGCCAGTGTAATTCCTGTCGTTCTGATAAAATTTCTGCGGTCCATTATAGTATCTTAGTTTATTTACAAATTATTCCAATCTGATAATTTACTTACAGATAGCTCTGCATTTTTCAATTTCCATTTTGCAATTTGCATTGTTCCAAAGTCGTTCAATTCTCATTCTTTCATTTTTCACTCTTTAACTCCTTCCTGATCTTACCATCTCTGCATTTAAAACAGGACGTTCTATTTTAAATTCACCTATTGTTTCAATAAAGTGAATAATTTCGGGAAAAAACCGGTTAAAGGCATCGTTAAAAAACAAATATTCCTCTTCAAGGATTTTTAGTGCCAATTCGGTCTCAGCAGGAAGTGAGGTGTGTTTAACCATTATGCGGAGTGTTTTTTCAATCCCTTCAAAAGTGGCATAGGACTGAAGCCGTTTGTTTTGAATCAGAAACGGGACAAACAGTTTTACCTGCGATGGTAGTTGAAAGTAATTGGCCAGGATCACGGCATGAAACCGTTTGGTGAAAGTGGATAACTTTTCAAACGAATAATGGGACCAGTTTACAGCCAGGAAGTGATCCAGAAAAATGTCAATGACTATTCCCGAATATTTTCCAAATGCAGGCCTCATCTTAACAATACATTCATTAACAACAGGATGCGAATCGGTAAACGAATCGATTTGCCGGTGAAGGTAGATCCCCTTAGCCACCTCGGGCGGATAGCTTAAAAACTGTTGCCCCTTTACATGGTCACCGATAAAATTTCCAAGGATAATCTCTTCAGACTGTCCTGAAAGATAGATATGAGACAAGTAATTCAATTGAAGGTTAATTAGTTAATATTTAACTCAATACTAAGCCATCCGATCTTTATAGTCGGTATAATTGAAGGAGCGCAACAATTTAAATCCTGTGTTTTCACTCCACATGCCGATTGAAGGGTGAGGGACACCGTTGAACATCGAACTTTTAACGATAGTATAATGAATCATATCCTCAAAGATAATCGGATCGCCCGTTTTCAGTTCGTTATCAAATGACCAGAAACCCATGAAATCGCCGGCAAGGCAGGAATTTCCTCCCATCCTGTAGGTTGGTTTGCCTGAAACCGGTTCATGGTAAGCCCCACGGATCCGGGGTTTATAAGGCATCTCGAGACAATCGGGCATATGTGCCGTGAATGAGATATTTAAAATTGCGGTTTTAATCCCCCTATTTTCCACCATATCGACCACTTCAGTAACCAACACCCCGGTTTCCCAGGCAAAAGCACTCCCGGGTTCCAGAATAACCTCGATGTTATTCCATCGCCGACGGAAACTCTTTAACGTATCAATCAGTAGTTTAGTATTATACCCGGTCCTGGTCATCAGGTGGCCTCCACCCATATTCACCCACTTAATCTTGCTCAGAAATTTCCCAAATTTCGATTCAAAAGCAACAAGTGTCTTCACCAGATCCTCTGCGCCCGATTCACAAAGGGTATGAAAATGGAGCCCTTCAATATCTTCAGGTAATTCATCTCCGAGTTGTTCGGCCAGAATACCCAGCCTGGTTCCCGGGGCACAAGGATTGTAAAGTGCTGTTTCAACCTGCGAAAACTCGGGATTCACCCTGAGACCTACCGATATTTTGCGCGAAAAATTTCTAACATCCGGTAAAAACTGTTCCAATTGCGTCAAAGAATTGAAGGTGATGTGGGAGGAATTCTCCATAACATCCTCAAAATCTGATCTCTGAAATGCGGCCGAATAGGTATGGGCCAACGCCTTCATCTCATCGGTTGCCAATTTAGCCTCCCAGGCACCACTGGCTGCTGCTCCGTCAATATATTCCCGTACAATTGGAAAAGCCCTCCACATCGAAAAGCCTTTAAATGCAAGGATAATCTTAACTTCTGCCGCCTCTTTTACCGATTGGATCAGTTTAAGATTTCTGCGCAGTAAATCCTCTTCAAGAAGATAACATGGAGTGGGTATTTTTGAAAAATCAACAGACATTGTAAACAGTTTAAAAAATTATCGAATTTGTAAATCAGGTCACCTTTAAAGGCTGTTAGACTATTAGGCTGTTAGTATTTTAGTTTCCAGACCTTTAGAATTGAGTAACCATTTTTTCTAATACTCAATATGACTCCCTACAGCCTAACCGCCCAAATGCCTACTGCCTAAAAGCCCCCAGCCTAATCGCCTGAATTACTCTACTTCAGAACAATGGCTTTTACAACTCTTTTACCCATTCGCTGATTTATTGCCTGAATAATTTCATCGCGCATCATAAAGAGCTCATTCCGGACAATGGATGATTTGAGCTGGACAAAAAGAACTCCATCTTTAATATAAATTGAAGAGGTTGCCCTGGCGATCTGCCTTCCGATTAACGATTCCCAGAGATTAACCGCTTCCAATTCAGCTAATTTCCCATCAATCTTCTCTTCTTTTAAATAATCCTTGATCGCATTTCCCAGGGATTGAAACTCACTTCTTCTCATTTTTGTTCAATTAATGGTTACATTGATGAGATTTGCCCGGCAGAAACCAGGAAAATCTTATAATCAGAGCCTCCCACCTCCCGGATAATCCCATCCAAATGTTCCCGGTTGGTATCTGTAATAAAGATCTGACCAAAATTACTGTCAGATACCAGTTTGACGATTTGCCCGACGCGTGAACTATCAAGTTTGTCAAAGATATCGTCAAGCAACAGGATTGGCTTCACCGTATTTACTGACCGGATAAAGTCGAACTGCGCAAATTTAAGTGAAATCAGATAGGTTTTATTTTGCCCCTGGGACCCCAATTTCTTGATCGGATTATTGTCGATCTTCAGTTCGAGATCATCCTTATGAATTCCAACCGAGGTATATTGTAAAACGGTATCCTTTGAAACAGATTCCTCAAGGAGTTTTCTAAAATCCTGGTCCTTTAGTTGGGACTGGTATTCCAACCGAACCTGCTCATTTCCCTGACAGATAAAATCGTAGTATTTCTGAAAAACAGGGAGTAAAGCCTCAAGGAACTCGATTCTTTTATTGAAAATTTTTTCGCCCGTAAAAATCAATTGTTCATTCCACACCTCCAGGCTATCGGTGTCGAACTGATGATTTGCCGCAAAGAACTTCAGGAGATTATTTCGCTGAAGCAAGGCCCGGTTATACTTCAGCAGCCAGTCCAGGTATTGCCGGTCATACTGAGAGATCACGCTGTCCATAAACCGGCGCCGTTCCTCGCTGCCTCCCTGGATTAGGATAGAATCAGCCGGAGAAATCATGACCAATGGGACCAACCCGATATGATCGGATAGCCGTTCATACTCTTTTTTGTTGCGCCGGAATATCTTTTTATGGTTCGATTTGAACCCGCAATAAATAGCTTCAGCTTCGCCGTTATAATCGTACTTACCCTGGATTACAAAAAAATCTTCATTATGACGGACATTCTGACTATCAGGAAGATTAAAACAACTCTTGCAAAAAGAGAGATAATACAAACAATCCAAAAGATTTGTCTTCCCGACTCCATTATTGCCAATAAAACAATTCAGCTTGGAAGAAAATTGTAAGTCCGCCTGAATGAGGTTTTTATAATTAACAACATTGAGATTTCTGATAAACATCGGCACATTATAAATTTAGCTGAGACAAATTTAACCTTTTTATTTGTCGCCACGAAAAAGGATTAATAATAGCATCCGGGAACCAACCGAAAAACCGAATAAATCATTGAAACAGTGATCTGATCAGGTAATCGAATTTTTATAATTAAAAATGGCTGTGGTTTAGGAAAAACGCTTATTTTTGCATTCGAATTGAAAAAAAGCAAAATAACAGAGATATCATATTATGACTAAGGAAAAGGCACCTAAACCAATTGAAAATCTAGAGGAAGTTGAAAACGCCCTAACGGCGGCGGAACGTTTTTTTGAAGCAAATTCAAAAATAATTACCATGATCTTTGGAGCGGTGGTAATTATTGCACTGCTTTTTCTTGCCACACACCGGTTCTATTCACTTCCAAGAGAAGCAAAAGCTAAGGAGCAAATATTTGCAGCAGAACAATATTTTGAGAAAGACTCATTTAACACTGCTTTAAACGGAGATGGAAACTTCCCTGGATTTGTGGATATCATTAACGATTACGGAAGGACAAAAGCAGGGAAACTAGCCAGATATTATGCTGGGGTTTCCAACTTGCATCTCGGTAAATATAAAGAAGCAATAAGCTATCTTGAAGATTTCAAAAGTGATGATCTGTTGCTTGGACCGGTTTCCATCGGTGCCACAGGAGATGCGTACAGCGAACTGGGGAATAAGGAGAAAGCGGTAAAATTATACCTGAAGGCTGCGGAACTTAATCCAAACGCCTTTACATCTCCGGTTTATTATCTGAAAGCGGGTAACCTCTTTGAATCTCTGGGTACAAAAGATAAGGCGCTGGAGGTATATAAAATAATTAAGGAGAAGTATGCCGAGAGTGAGCAGGGAAGAACTATTGACAAATATATTGCACGTTTGACTGCAAACTAGTCCTAAGATCTTTTAAAACGAATCCTCCTCGTTGACTCGGGGGGGATTTTTTTGATCATAAAAAATCAATTTTAGACTTTTAAGCTTAATTCAAATGATAATCGACCGAATTGAAAATGCATCACGCTATTATGCTCTTGGTAATGGGATAGCTCAAGCCTTTGAACACATCAAAAATAATGATCTGACAGAAATTGCTCCTGGCAGCTACCCGATAATCAGGGATAAAATAAGGATGCTGGTTTTTGATTCCCTGCAAACGAATACGGACCGGATAACCATGGAAGGGCACAGGAAAAACATTGACATTCAATACTGGGTAAGCGGTTCTGAATTAATGGGTTATGCCCCACTTCTGGCACACCATCTTCTTGAACCTTTCAATGAAGAAAAAGACTATGGGAATTGCTCTGCCGATGCCTCTTTTACGAGGTTTGAACCGGGAATGTTTGCCATTTATTTCCCCACGGACCTGCATACCGCTGTCATTGATGAGAAATGCAATTCCACTGTCCGGAAAATCGTCTTTAAAGTTTGCGTAGAATAGTCATTGACCCCTAAATAAAATCAGGATTTGCAGGCCAACTGCAAATCCTGATTTTTTATATTGACGAAAGCCCAATTATTTTAAACGGAATAACCTTTTTTTCTCCAACTCCTCAGAGGCTTTTCTTACTGCTTCACCAAAATTGTCGCAGATCAGGTCGTGGCCGATAATCTCTGCCAAACCATAATCATCCAACGTTTCCCGAACTTCAGGACGCACTCCGGAAAGTACAATGGTCACTTTCCGTATCCTAAAATCATGGATGACTTCCTGGAAAGTCCGAATTCCTGTTGAATCAATAAAAGGGACGTAACGCATCCTTAGAATCAACACCCTGGAGTCGGCAGCAATCTCATTCAGCATCTCTTTATACGACTGGGCAGCTCCAAAAAAGAAAGGGCCGGTTATTTCATAAACATCCACTCCCCTTGGCAGGGTTGAATAATTCTCAAGAATGTCTGTATCGATATTAACTGACTCAATATTGCTCAGCTTCGACATCCGCTGCATAAACAGCATGGCAGAGAAAACCATTCCGACCTCTATGGCCATCGTGAGGTCAACAAAAACAGTGAGGAAAAAGGCGGTGAGTAAAACCAGAACATCGTATTTTGATCCTTTAAGTATTGCCATAAAAGAATGCCATTCGCTCATATTATAAGCTACAGTGATCAATATACCTGCCAGACAAGCCATTGGAATAAGAGTAACCCATTTCCCAAATGCCAGCATAATCACCAGAAGGGTAATTGCGTGAATGATCCCGGAGACCGGTGTTCGTGCTCCGCTTTTAATATTGGTGGCTGTTCTTGCGACGGCACCCGTTGCCGGCATCCCCCCAAAAATCGGGGTCAGGATATTGGCTATTCCCTGTGCCACCAATTCGGTATTTGACCGGTGACTACCGCTGGTCATACCATCCGCAACCATTGCGGAGCGCAATGATTCGATTGCACCCAGCATGGCAATCGTGATCGCAGGCTGAATATATTCGCGAAGGGTACCCCATTCAAGATGAGGCAACCTGAAACTTAATGTATTCGGAATCTGCGCAAACAAAGATTGGATCGTTTGAACCGGTAGTTTGAATAGGGTAACGGCGGCTGTCACCACTACCATTGCCAAAAGTGCTCCAGGCATTCTCCTGATTACCTTGCCACTATAAACTGAAATAAGAATCGTTCCCAGGGTTATAACCAGGGCATAATAGTTTATTTGGTCAAAATTCGAGAAGTAGGCCATCCATTTTCCGACAAATTCATCAGGGATCTGTGAGATCTGAAGACCGAACGCATCCTTAATTTCCGTGGTCAGGATGATTACGGCTATTCCGCTGGTAAATCCCACAACTAAAGGATCGGGTATCAGTTTAATAATTACACCTAATCTAAGGAGTCCAAATCCCACAAGGATCGTTCCTGCCAGAATAGTGGAGATCATTAAACCATCAAAACCAAATTTCTGAAGGATTCCGTAAATGATTATGATAAATGCCCCCGTTGGGCCACCGATCTGAAATCGACTTCCTCCCAGTATCGAAATGACCAATCCTGCAATGACAGCCGTTATAAGTCCCTTGTCCGGGGAAACCCCCGAAGCGACAGCGAATGCAATGGCCAGCGGAAGCGTTACGAATCCAACAATAATTCCGGCAAACAGGTCTTTCTGAAACAGCTTCCGGTGGTATCCCTGCTTTAAAACAACATATAACTTTGGTTTAAAAACTGAATTCATTGGAGAAAAAAATTGAAAAACAAATTTACCTCTTAACACTTTAATTCAATATTAAGTTTCAGGGAAATTTAAATCGTTAGTCTGTCTTTTAACCAATTCCATAAAATTGAAAGGATATCCTATTTTTGCATTTAAATTCAATCATAACCACCAAGAAATTTAAATCATGACTATTATATTGGTATTAATGCTGGCCGGAATATTAACCGGACTTATCCTTAATAATTATCCCGCAATCGTGAAAATTAACGAAAAGCTGCTCAATCTGGCCATTTACAGCTTACTTCTTCTGTTGGGAATAGGAGTAGGATCGAGTGAGAAAATCGTCGGCAATATTTATACGCTCGGATTTCAGGCACTGATTATTACACTTGGAGCGATAACCGGAAGTGTTCTGCTTTGCTGGTTAGTTTATAAAGCCTTTTTTCATCTGAAATGAAGGGGACACTAATCATTCTTGCCTTTTTTGCAGTTGGCGTTATGCTGGGTGTTTCGGGGAAATTGCCTGCCAACATGGTTTCGACCGACTGGAGTTCCTATGCTTTGTATTTATTGATGTTTCTGGCAGGGGTGGGAATTGGTGCTGACCGTAAATCGTGGCATGTTCTTCGGGCCATGAACATTAAAATATTCCTTGTTCCTGTCGGGATCATTGTTGGCACTTTTGGAGGTGTGACTGTCGTATCCGTGCTTCTCCCCGCACTTCAACTCCGTGAAGTACTTGCAGTGGGTGCCGGATTTGGCTATTACAGCCTTTCAAGTATTTTCATCTCCCGGTTGCATAGTGAATCTCTTGGAGTTATTGCGCTTCTGTCAAATATACTCCGGGAAATACTTACCCTGGTTCTGGTCCCGCTATTGGTAAAGTATTTTGGCAAACTCGCCGGAATTGCTTCGGGCGGGGCAACATCCATGGATACCACTTTGCCATTTATCAGTAAATATTCAGGAAAGGATTATGCGATAATTTCGCTCTTCAGTGGTATCGTACTCACGATCCTGGTTCCGATTCTGGTCACTTTTATTCTGACCATTGGGAAATAGGATGGCATCAAAAAGCGTCAGCCCCCGGATAAAAATATTCAGCCGAGGCTTTATCGGGATTGAACAGGAAATATTTCACTACCGCTGAGGCGCATAATTTGCCGTCATTACCCAAAAGTTCAGTATCGACAATGGCCAATCGGGAGCCTGCCTCCCTGATCGTTGCCCTGAGCGAAATCTCTCCCTCACTGATAAGGACAGGACGCCGGTATGAAATCTCGAGCGAGGAGGTTACACCCACCGTCCTGCATTGAGTCTGGACAGCCCAGCTGGCAATCTCATCGAGCAGGGTAGCCTGAATCCCTCCATGCAATATATTCACAAAACCTTCGAGTGATTTACGCGGCATCCATTTTGCAATAACCACACCATCCGAATCCTGCCAGAATTCGAGCTGAAGTCCAATCGGATTTTTGGGGGAACATCCAAAGCACTGGTAAGAATCTCTGCCCGATTCTGCGTACGGATTTACTATTTTTTTCAATTATAAAGTTTTATGAGATTTCAACTAATTCATTTTCTGATAAATACCACAGATAACCCTTCGGATTAAGATAACCCATTTTTACAAAGTCCCTGAGATACCCCCTAACCTGCGCATGATGGCTGTCTGATTTTTCTCCGGTTTTGTAGTCAATCACGATTAATTCATCCCCCTTGATCATCACACGGTCAGGCCGGTGCCTGCTCTCTTTTCCACGAAGGATATCCCTCTCATTTAAGACCTTCCATTCACCGCTAAACCATGACCGGAATGGTTCATTTTCTAACACTTTGTATATCAGTTGTTCGTACTCGCGAGCAGTTCTGGTATCAATTTTACCTTCGGATAACACCCTTTTGATGGAAGCAGAAACTTCCGGAACGGTTGCAATTTTCTCAAATAATTCATGCATCAGTTTTCCGTGTCCAATCCGCGCTGCCTTCCGGGAATCATACAGATCGAAATATGCATCGCTATGAATCCTGAGTTTCAGCCGGTCACTCCTGCCGGCAAGTATGAGTTGATCAAGTTCTTTATTTGCAGAAACTTGCAATTGAGCGGAATAAAACACTTTTCTGGGCGATCCGGTTTCAAAGGTTTTGGTATTGGGATTCCAGAATTCCTTCAGATCAATATATTTTTCACGATCAAGAGAATCGAGCATGGGAAAATTCCCGATCACCCCCTGAATCAATGATGAAATGCTTCGGTAAGGATTATTCAGTTTTGGGGAGAAGGGACAAAACACAATCAGTGAATTTACCGCCCTGGTAAAAGCAACGTATAAAAGGTTTAAGTTATCCACCGAACTGTAGAGCATTTCGTTGAAATAGGCCTCCGAAAATAACGTTTGCTGTAATGCGGTACCATATCGAACGAGCACCAGGTCCATCTGATCGAAAGGAGCCTCAACAGGATGGCACCACAAATAAGGTGCTTTGGTCCCCTGCGGGACTATTTCCCAATCACAAAAGGGTACTATTACGGTATGAAATTCGAGACCCTTTGCTTTATGGATCGTAAGAATGGAAATGGCATTCTGCCCTTCCGATAATGAGATAGTTTTTGTATCACCGGTGGTTTTCCACCAGTCCAAAAATCCTGAAATGCCTCCTGCTTCATCTCGTCCATATTGAAGTACAAGATCCAGAAATGCCTCAAGATAGACCAGCTCCCCTTTTATTTTATTCAAACCAAAATCGTGTGCTATGCGGCTGGCCAGTTCAAATAAAGGCAGGCTTAGGGGTGAACGCTCTTTAACTTCGCTCCCCGGGGAGCTGATCCATGGCTTAAAGATTTCAGGGATCTCCTGGTTTGCCTCAAACCAGGCATGAAACTGTTCACCTTGTGCCGGGAACTCTTCAACACCTGAGATTAACGGATATAAATAATTAAAATAGCCATAAATCAGTTCTGCCTTCACTATATTGTTTTTACCGGCGCTAAAAAGGGTAAAGAAATTAAGGATAAACCTGACGACAGGCGATTGTCCGATGATCAGAGAATCACTGGATATCACATCATAACAATAAGGGCTGTCCGGATTGGTGGTTTTCCGGTCAAGCAGCGATTTGGCGACCAATGAGCCTTCTGTTTTACTCCGAACCAGGATGGCGATATCCTCCGGGCGGACTCCATTATCCTGAGCCAGCTCCAGATGGGCGATCAGCGCCTCAATCGCCTGATCGCGGAAATCACCTTTTTTTCGGGTATCCTCCGACTCCAAAAATTGTACTTTAACATAACCTTCAGCCTGAACTTTTCCGGATGTTTTCTGATAATGATCACTATAGGCATGTTCAATAATACCCTGCATGCCGGGAAGTTCGTTAAACGAATGGCCTGCGCCTGCCAGGCTTGACTCAAAATCGGCATTCAATAACCGGGATGACTCCCTGAACAGGATGTTATTAAAATCAATCACCTTTTTTGCACTTCGCCAATTGGTGTCCAGTGGAATTACCACGCTCCCAAACGGGGCAAGATCCTTTTCTATCCGGGTCGCAAGGAGGTTCCAGTCTCCGTTGCGCCACCTGTAGATGGATTGCTTAACATCACCCACGATGATATTCCGGTTACCTTCAGCCAGCGAATTCTCAATCAATGGTTTGAAATTATGCCACTGCAGCCGTGAAGTATCCTGAAATTCATCGAGCATAAAATTCCGGTAGACAGACCCCATCTTTTCATAAACAAACGGGGAGTCAATACCGGAAATTACTTTTTGTAGCAATTGTGACGAATCATTCAATAAAACGAGGTTTTTCTCTCTGGAAACCTCCTGAACTTTCATTGCAATATCGGTCAAAAGTCCAAAGGAGAAGAGATTTGCAAGAATTGCCTTTGCTGTATTGGCAATAATCCCTTCTGTTTTCATCAACTCAAGGGAAACCTTCAAAAGGGTGTTAAGTCCATTATGGTAAGCCCCCTCAATGCGTCTCTTCAATTCAGGGGAGTCGGTGGCTTTACACCAGGAATCCGGATTATCACAGGCATCAATGGTCCGGGGTCCGGGGATGGTGAGAACCCCACCGGCGAGTTTGATAAAGTGGTTGGCGAATGAGGATTTGCCATATTTAAACTGGTCAGTGGTCAACCCTTCGGCTGCTATCAGGGCAAGCCCCTGTTTCCCGATGTAAATAAGCTTTAGTTCATATTCACTCAACACCTTTTTTAACTGGTGGCTATATCGGGTAAGATAACTTTTATCGGTCAATTTCTTCAATAACGGCTCGCTGAACAGTTTAAATTCCTCCTTAAACAACTCCTTACCACGTCCGGTAAGCTCCTCCCTGAAATTCCAGTTTCGCCCTTCCCTGAGATTTTCATCCGCATATTCAATCATCCAGCTGCGCAGATCGGCATTTGTGTCAATTTCGAGGAAAAGCCGATCTACTGCCTCCTCGAGGACTAACTGCGCGTCGAGCTCGGTTCTGTATGAGGCATTAAGACGCATCTCGCGCGAAAAGGCCCTGATTACCCGCTGGAAAAAGCTGTCAATGGTACTAACCGAAAACCGTGAGTAATCGTGTAGGATCAATTTTAATATTTTGCCGGCAGTCTTGCGAATCTGATCCTCAGACTGCAAAAACTCCCCTTTAAGGTACTCCAGGTGCCCCGAGGGTTTTCCGGCAGCAAGCGATGACAGATCTTTCAGAATCCGGTCTTTCATCTCTGCCGTAGCTTTGTTCGTAAAGGTGACAGCCAGGATGTTTTTATAGGCAGCAGGACGCTGGAATACCATTTTCAGGTATTCACGTACAATCCGGAAGGTTTTTCCGGAACCGGCAGAGGCTTTATAGATTTCGAGGGAGGGCACTTAGATGAATGATATAATGAAATAATGAAATATAATTATGTGATTTTCATCTAGTTTGATAATTTAAACCTAACCCGTAAAATCCCGTTTTCGTTGGAGGTGGAGATTAATTGGAACAAACCGATTTCAGAGGTATTGCCAACATGCGGCCCGATACAGGGACAGGCATCGTAATCTCCCACGGTGACAATTCGGACCTGGTCGCCTGAATCTTCGGGTAACCGGCTGAGGTTGAATTTCTCAGAAGCAACTTCCATGGTCAGGAAATGCTCTTTAACTTCAAGGTTCCGGCTGATCACCTCATTTACTCGTTTGGCCACTAAAATTTCCTCATCCTTATCCAACGGACGGCTGAAATGGTAATCACACTTTGACTTCTTTTTCTCGATATGGCTCGAGAAGGATCGTTCGCAGCCAAACATTCGTACCATGGTCTGATTCAGAATATGTTCTGCAGTATGCATTTGCGGATCGTAACTCTTCATAACTAACTGAGATTTTTGTTAAAAGTAGAAAATTAACTGCACAATCATACAAACAAAACCAGTACCTCATGCAACAAAAATAGGTTAACTTCGTCCTTTACACAAAAATCAGATCAATTGGGAAATAAGTTTATCAATATTCATCAGGGTTTGCTCGATCGTTGCCTTCAGGGTGACCAAAGTGCACAGTTTGAGATCTACCGGCTCTATTACAAGTCGATGTACAACTCAAGCCTGAGGATTGTGGGTATACCTGAAGAGGCTGAAGATATCATGCAGGAGTCGTTTTTGGCTGCATTTCGCAAGCTAAAGTATTATAGCGGAGAGGTAAGCTTCGGGGCCTGGCTGAAGAAGATCGTGATTAATCGTTCGTTGGATGAGCTGAGAAGAAGGAAGGTTCTGTTTGAGGAACTTCATGCAGACCTTCCCGTTGTAGATGAACCGTATTCAGATGCTGATGCAGTTACGGTCGAAGCGATAAAATCGGCTATTAACTTATTATCTGATGGTTACAGGACTATTTTATCGTTGATTCTTCTGGAAGGCTATGATCATGAGGAGGTGAGTGAAATCCTGGGGATCAAAAATGTTACCTCGAGGACTCAATACTCCCGGGCACGTCAAAAACTCAGGGAGATCCTGGAAGAAAACCGAAAAAAGCAAATAAAGGAGGGGATCTATGGATATATTGGATAAAATAATCGTTGAAAGAGGCCACGAGTTTGAAGAGGAGCCGAATGAGGGTCATTTTGACCGTTTCGGGGAAAAGCTCAGGATGCAGAAAACAAAATCAAAAGCTCCGAAGATCTCCGCTTTTTTAAAGATTGCCGCAGTTTTGATCATAATCCTGCTGTCAGCGAATCTTGTGATCTATTTCACGAATCCAAAGAGCGATCCGAAAGGGGGCATAGCAATAAAAAGCGATTTAAATGAGGCCTCATTTTATTATACCAGTAAAATCAGTACTGGAATTCATGACCTGGAAAAAATGGCCGGAGAGGGAATCGGATCCCCAAAGGAGATCGTTCAGATCAAACATGAACTTTCTGAAATGGATAGCCTGTTTGTTAATCTCCAGCTGGAGTACAAGGCCAATCCCAATGATGAACGGATCATCAATGCGATGATCGAATATTATCAAACCAAGCTCGATATCGTGAATACTATAAAAACAGATTTGGAAAACGTAAAAAACTTAAAAAGTAAAAAACATGAAAACCATGAAATTTAGTTTCCTGTTCATACTGACAATCCTGTTGTCAATGAATGTGATGGGTGCCAGAATCTCCAAAAGGGTGTACAAAAATTATCCTGCAGACAAGGTTCAAAAGCTCGATATTAACAATAAATACGGGAACATCTACATTGAGAACAACCGTACTGATTCAGTTATCGTTTCTGCCGACATCTGGGTGGAGGGAAGCTCTGAAAAGGCACATCATTTACTGGACAACATCAATGTTACCGTGAACCTTAGCGGCTCCACAGTTGTGGCGGTAACCACCATTGAAAACATGAATAACGGAAATAACGAGTTCAGTATCGATTACCACATCTCAATTCCTGCTGATCGGGAATTAGCGGTTATCCAGAAATACGGCACAGTTAATATGAAAGATCTGACCGGAAAAGGAAATTTTGAAATCAAATACGGGGAGCTGAACGGGCAAAAACTGCTCTCGCCCGATCTTTCGCTGGATGTGGCGTACAGTAAAGTCAATATTGAAGCGGTCAAAGACCTTTCACTGGTATTGCATTATTCGAAGATCAAACTCGACAAGGGGAATAACCTGAAATTTGAAACCCGCTATTCGGGCATGAGTATTGAGCAATGCAATCAGCTAATTGCAGACTCGAAATATGACAACTACAGCATGGGGTTACTCAATACCTTGTTCTTAAATGCTATGTACACCGGTTTTTCAGCAGATAAGCTGACTACCAAACTCAATCTTGTGAACGGATACGGCGGTTTTACGATAAAAGCAATTCCTTCCGGGTTTGAAAGTATAACGGTTGAGAATAAGTATGCGGGGATTAAGCTGGGTATCGCTTCCGATGCATCGTACAAGTTGAACGGGCACGTCAAATACTGCAATCTTGACCATCCCAATGGCAAACTTAACAAGATGCAGGAAAACACGAGTTATGAAGTAAACGGGACAGTCGGCAATTCAGAAAATCCGGCATCCTCAGTGACCATTAACAGCAATTACGGGAATGTCAGCCTAATGCCGTGATCAAATGGATCGCTTTAAATTCTTAAAATACACTAACAAAAAGGCCGGGAATGTACCGGTCTTTTTGATTTTGTGAATTCGTATCTAACATTAAAAACCTTAAAATTTATAAGGTCTTGAATAAATTTAAGAAAAAATTGTCAATTAAGGAGTAGTTCTTAAATTTGGGAAAAAATGATTCCGATGAAGATTTGGACGAAATTTATTGTTTTACTGATAGTTGGGTTTTCGTACCTCTCTGCCATGTCTCAGGAAAAACCTTTTCATATTAAGGTAACCCTGGATGGGTTAAAAGAAACCAATATTTACCTGGCCAATTACTACGGGAATAAAATACTTCGGGTCGATTCCGCGCGGCTGGATAAATCCGGAAGTGCATTCTTTCAAAATAAGGAGAAACGCATCTCAGGACTCTATGTAATCTACCTGAATAAAGACAATTACTTTGATTTTCTGGTAGGCTCTGATCAGCAATTTTCGATCCGCACTTCATTTACGCCTCAGGCCAAAAGGCTATTTAAAGGAGCTGTTGAAACCGAAGTATTTCAGCAATATCAGGAATTCCTTTCTGTTCAGCGCAGCAAACAGCAAAAACTGCAAAAAGAGGTCGAAGTCCATAAAAACCATAAAGATTCAGTCAAAGTCATCAATATTGAAATAGACAAGCTGAATCATGAAATGGAGAATTACTGGGAAAGTACATCGGCAAAGTATCCCGGAACCTTTCTGGCTGATTTTCTCCGTACCATGATCTATGCCCGGCCCCCGGAGTTTGTGGCTCCTCCCAATGCCAAAAACCCCGATTCACTCAAATGGGTCAGCAATTATAATTTTATCAAAGATCATTACTGGGATAATTTCAATTTTGCACAGCCTGGACTGATCAGAACTCCGCTGATTGATGGGCGGTTGGACAACTATTTCAAAAATACACTGCTTCAGATACCTGATTCATTGATTAAACCGACCTTTGCCCTGATTGACAAGGCAAAAGCCAATGATGAGATGTTCCGTTACATCTCTCTGCAAAGGCTAAATGCAGCCATAACCTCCGAAGTAATGGGCATGGACAAGCTTTTTGTGGCTATAGCCGAACGCTATTTCCTCAACGGGAACGGTGCCTGGCTTGATACCATAGCGTTGACCAAGCTTAAAGATAAGGTGAGGGTGACGAAACCAAATCTGATCGGAAATCTGGCACCTGAATTAAAACTTCCTGATTCAGAGGGAAATTATTACAGCCTTCGCCAGATGAACTCAAAATATACCGTTCTTCTGTTTTGGGAACCCAATTGCAGCCATTGCAAGAAGGCTGTTCCGCAAATTTATAAGGATCTTTATCTCCCTTTAAAGGATAAAGGGGTCGATATTTTCGCCGTTTGTACCCAGAATAAAAAGGATGATTGGCTCAAAGCAATCATTGATTACAAGATTCTGGACTGGACCAATGTTTGGGACCCTACTGTTACCTCCAACTTCAGGTCGCTTTACGATGTTTACAGTACTCCGATCATCTACATCCTTGACCCAACCAAGCACATTATTGCCAAACGACTGGATGTGGAGTCATCGGTAAAGTTTTTGAATCATTTGCTGGAGAAGAACCAGAAATAAATGGAAATAGGTAGGAATAGGTAGGAATAATTCATTATTCCAATTCGGATAAGTGTTTCTTCAGTAATTTCCAGTTTGATTCACTCAGGATGGGCGTTTTTATGATCTTCCGGTTCCTGAAGCCTTTTATAATTTTACCGGCCCGTTCCTTTGAATCGGGATGGTTACTGATCCACTGAAGTTGAGTTGGAAAGTTTTTATCCTTATCAGATAGCCGAAAAAGGAAATTGGCAAAAGGCTCAGGATCAATTTCTGCATTCATTAAATATTCAACAGCCGTCATATCCGCTTCGCTTTCCAGTTTGCGGTCATAGGCAGAAGATGAAAGTTGTTTAAGCGCTTCCCGGATTGTCCCTGAACTGCCGTTTCCGGCCGAAGCCGAAATCAAAATTGAAAGTCCGAATTCCTTGACCAGTTTATTCATGATATGCTTTTTCTGCAAATGTGCCAGCTCATGGCATAAAACACCCGCCAGCTCAGATTCATTCCCGCATTCATTCACTAATCCCGAGAAGACAACAAGATGATTATCGGGAAGTGAAAAAGCATTTATATTCACTTTATGGAGCAAGTGAAATTTTATGGTAGCCCTATCGATCTGATTTTTAGTACAGATTTGGTCAAGAATTGAGTCTATAGGCAGTAAAATTGCAGGGGTGTTAATCTCCTTTTCGGAACTTTTCATCATGTCCCACAACATTTCACCAATTTTTACCTCCGTATTTTGGGTTGCTTTTTCAACTTTAAAGACAGACATCCAATTTATTCTTGACATCAGCAGCCAAAGCGTACCAACACAAAATACCAGGACCAGCAATTCAACTAACAATTTTCTCATATTAACCTGAAAATTAAATTGGTAAGCTCCCCAAAAAACCACCATTCCACATGTTTCCCTTTCCTGGTGGCAATGGCTGTATAAATGGTTCCGACAAATTCAGTCAGGTTTAGGATGAATACAGTAAGAAAATAGGCGATGTAATTGGAACTGATGTGCTCATCGCCAAAAATAATTGAGACGGTCCACCAGAATCCAAAGCTATTCAATGGCAGGATAATGAGCTGGGAGAGCAGCGCCTGGGTACAATGCCATTTAACGAAACCTGTACCCTTACGGTTGGCGACAAAAAAAACGGATGTTGCTATCAGATTGATGATTGGCAGCGGAAACCCTCCCATGATGGCAATCAGAGACATCAAATAGCTGTTGGATGCTTTTTCACATTCATGCTCATCCGGTAAATAATGAAATTCTTTCACTGAAATCATAACCCTTTTATGATATTCCAAATCCAATTCAACAAAACCAAGCCAATGAACAGCAGCATAGTCCATTTTCGTCTTAAAAGCTGTTCGGACTTTATATAAAGACGGTAGAGTGATTGCTTGCGGGCAAGGAGGTCAACCAAAATCCAAACCGGTGAAATCGCCATGATCACCATTAGGATTAACCCAAAAGGATTCCAGATTAACGCGCCAGTAAGGTCCCCGTGAAGAAGAGACAAAACAGACCTCGTTGATCCACAGGAAGGGCAGGGAATGCCGGTTATCTGCTTGAACAGGCAAATCCCAAGGACATCCTCATGGGTCACACTGCGGGCATAGGTGATGAAAAGCCATACATATCCCAGGAGACAAGCCGCTGACAAAAGTACATACAACCTGTTTCTGGTCATCCGAACTTAGTAAAGGTAAGGTTGGATCTTTTCCATATTTTTCTGACGTGTGGCACCCATGATCAAAAACCAATCAACCAGGGTCCAAATACCCAATCCACCACAGGTGAGTAATTTTCCAATTCCCAAGCCGGTATCTCCAATGATGAAACGGTCGACTCCAAAATGTCCCACTAAAATTGAAATCACCAGACTAATGGTAGGATCTTTTAGTTGTAAGGTAGAGATCATCGCCCATTTTGAATCATCAAGCGCCAAAAGCCGATCCCTGACACCTTGAATCTGATAACTTTCAAAATACTTTGCATTCGTCATAATAAACATGTCGACCCTTTGTGCTTCCATTTTTTTCACTTGTTTTAGTTGTCCTACTCGTTTGGCTTTTCGGTGACGCCCCGTTTTTGGTGGTATCTGACCTCCACGACTCTGGTTACCCGTTAAATTTTAACGATTTAACTATTAAACAAAATTATTAATTAAAACCAATTGGACCATGGAATTTCCCAATAATTTTATTCGAACCGGATGGGTTTATATTTTTCAAATTCATGAAAAGAGGTGTTGATCGGTGTCCAGGCCCATTTAATCATGTTTCCCGTATCGTAATCCAGCCGGTAGAAATTGGCGTTCCAAACGGTTCCGCTAACCGGTGGAACATTGGATAGCGGACTGAATAGCCGGAAAGGGAAAAACAGCTCTGCACTCCACGATTTAATTGAGCTCCCCGGTTCCTGAATACCTCCGTTAATGATGACTTTTTTAATTACCCGGTTACCATTCTCATAATGCCAGGGGGTCCATCCCTGAGCTCTCCCCTTGATGTTGGGAATGATTAATACCAGTTCTTTATCCAGCTGGTTAACTTCATACTCCAGATAAAGCGGAAAGATCGGATCGGGATGAAAAAAAACTTCAAAAACGTCACCGTTAAACAGATTATCAAAATCCTTGGCATATTTGGTGGTAATTCGCTGGTCATCCCCCTGAAATAACAAATAGATTCCCCTGGCCGAATAGAGGATTTTAAACCAGGTCTTATCCTCAGCACCTCCTGCATCAAGCTTAATCAGAGGATTCCATTCCGATTTATTCCACTCAGGACTACTCCCGTTACCGGTAAGTTTAAAGTCCGGAGATTTTCTGACGGTTAAAGGCTCCTTACTCCCTTGTTTTCCGGCAATTAAATTTTCCGCTGTGCCGGTGAAAAGCAATACTAATCCCAATATTAATACAACTATTCTATTCATTATCAATAATTTAAATCTTAATTAACTGAATTGAAAATCTGCAGGATAAAAACGGTGACGAAAACGGTCCAAATTTGACCATCCCTAGAATTTCTTAAACTCCTTATTTCTCTGCCGCATGTTTGCCTGTTTCACGTCCTTCCCATCCGCTTTTACCTTTGTCGATAAAAATTTCAGTTACAGTTTTGGAAACCCGGTCATCAACCTCCTCAACCAATTGTAACCGAAGCGGATTTGTAAGTTTTTTCTGCAGTTCGATCACGGGGGCGTAGGGTTTTTCACCTTTGGCAGTTTCATAAACGAGGTAAGCCCACTTCTCCGAAAAAACGTTTCCCTTCATTGCCGGTATCATCTGCTGCATATTTGAGGAGAGAAAGCTGAGTGATAATGCACGTGCCCAGTAAATCCATGGTCCCCCCGTAATATAAAAGAACGGGTTAAGTAACCTGGGTGAAGACTCCAGTCCTGCATTGGCATAACTTAATTGGATACCTGCAAAACCCACACCTGTCTTTTCATTATAGAAAGTGATCCATGGAACATCTGCCTCCATTTTCAAATCGGTAAGGTCCGGCATTTGGGTTATATCGTAATTGATCACTGAATCTCTCACGACGTCATACCAGGCGGCATGAGTAATCAGTTCCCGCTTTATGACAATTTCCCCGTTCCGGAGTGCAAGACAATTCACCGTTTGGTTGATTCTCAACACGGATGAACTGATGAAATAAGGCTTGCCGGGGTAAAACTCATACCTTACCGAGGCATCGACCTGCGGGATATCACGTAAATTCCCCCAGACTTCGCTTGAGGCCAAAGCAGGACCGGAAAACGATTTGACATTTTGTGGCGGCTTCCAGTCAGAAGTATGAGTCCAGGGAGTCGGAGGAGTATATATCTCAGGATTCCAGTGAATTGCACCATTGGTCTCTTTACGGTGATACAGCGGGAAATCCGGCCTCTTTTTTAATGCAATCTGATCAAGATGACCTGAATTAGGATGCAGAACTACTGAAATCTGATCATTATCGATTTGAAGTCCGGGGGCATCCCCTTGCATGCGAAGATCAGACAAATAGGTTTTGGCCATCGCATTTTCATTGTTGTAATAAACCAAAAAAACACGGCTGGATTTTGCCGGCACATCGGCAAGGAAAGCAAGCCGGGCAGTTACGGTCGGCAGCCAGATCGGTACCTGCCTTGTTGGTTTTCCATCCTTGTCGGGAGACAGGTCGTCCTCCTTTAGGTATTCCTGGATGTCATAAACCTGGCATGGGACCTCTGTCAGAAGGTGGGTCTGAGGATCAACCGCCACGACTCTTATTTCCCGCTTCAGATCTTTCAGCTCATCGGGATAAAAGGCAAGTACAACATCCACAGGTTCCGCTTTCCTCGCAATCCCTGCAGTTTCGCTTAATACAACGGACTTGTATCTGTTCCATGCAGGATCAAAGACCTGCGATTCAGTAGGGGCAGTGACTGACTTAACTGATGAGATTATCAGATCATTTTCAGAACTCTTTGCAGCTTTCTTCATCCGAACAGTTACCTTGACTTCATATTTGGCCCCCGGCACCCATTTAACCCATCCGATCACATAGGGATGGTTATAGACCGAATTGTCCTGCGAAAGTCCCGCCCCGGATGGAGGGCGATGGGTCAGTACAGGCTTATTCAAATCCTCCATGTCCGACTCTTTATGCAGATTGGTAAACCGGAGCGTCTTACCGTTAACAACCACCTCAACTTCCATAATTGATGGGTGGGGAAGCTCAAGTTCGGCCTTAAGGTAATAAAAGGGGATTGCAGGACATGGGTAACCAAGCTCCAGTTTGCTGATCTTCAGCTCATCCTTATTGGCACCGGAAATATTCAGTGCACTTACCAGGAGAAATAAAAATGTGAGGCTTCTTAAAAGATCCTTGCTCTTCATCTGAATTTTCAATTATATTTATACTTAGTCGTTCTATCTTACGGTAATCAGGTTTCTTTTTCTCAATTCTTTTACCCCATTTTCCCATGGACCGCCCATTCCCCACATGTAATATGAAAAATACATGGTGCTTTTTTGGGTAATCGGTACCCATGGTTGAAATTCGGTATAATAATAATGGGCATCGCCGTTACTCGGATGGTTCATCCACATATGCAGGAATAATGGCTGACTTACCGGATAAGCACCTACAAAAGTGATGTCCTCCTTTTCATCATACCCCGCATTCCACCCCTCCTTCAGGGTAAACAGGTGTCCATAATACCTTTCCGGCTTCATCCGGTATTGTTGCAAACCATCAACAGAGGGCACCGTAAACACATCCTCGGTTCCATGGGAAGCACCCAGCTCGAGAATAGGCTGCGGTCCGATCACATTTGCTTCAGGGTTCTTAAAGGTCAATGCAAACCTGATTTCAAGCAGAGGGGAATTGCCATACAGGGTGAAAATCTTCTCAATTTTATTTCCGAAATAATCGGCAATCATTTTTACCTGGACATAATCCCCATGATCCTGAACCAATGTGGCATCATAAACCTTGTGAGTTTCCATACTGGCCTGACCAAGAAAATCTTCAAATCCTCCAAACGGATAATACCCCTTTTCCCTGAAAGGGCGCCGGTCATCAATTGATTTTTCGGGCCAAAGTTTGAAAAGCAGATTATCCTTCCTGCTTTTTACAATATATTCGATCACCCTTGCACCTGTTGTGAGCAAGGTAACCTGGACACTGTCGTTTTCGAGCCGGTACTCATTGACTCCATCGCTGTTCAGATCAATTGCATATGCGCGGGCGACCCCTTCGGCTTTGCCCACACCCAGCTGACTGCTTGTGGTTACTCCAAGGGCAGTAACTTTTACGGTATAATCGCCTACCGGGATTTTCAAATCGAATTGCATATCCTGAAATTTGCCCAAACCTGCCGTGTTATTTTGGGAAGTCGTCAGGATTGCTTTACCTGGCTTATCTTTGGCAAATACCTGAACCTGAACGGGAAAAGGTTTTTCACTTGAAAAATTATGAATACTGACCGGATATTTCACAGTTGGGGCATGACCATAAAGAAGCTGGTGCACAGATATTGCAGGTGGCATATCCAGGATGGCCATGGTGTATTTTTTCTTATCCCCCCAGTTAAACCCGGCAACTATAGGGTTGGTAGTACCCATTCCATTTGCCAGCGGACGGATCCTGATCAGAATGGTCCTTGAGCTATTTGCAGGCAAAGTGAGGGAAGAGGGATATGTTTCATCCGCTGTTACTTCAGGAGGAAGCTGAAGATTCAGCGTTCCGGAGACTGTGTGCGGGTAAGTATTTGAAACGGTAATCCGAAGGTTATAATCCTGAACTTCAGCCTGAAGGTCTATCCGGTCGCCAAAATAATCTTCCAGAAAAACACGGTCAAGAAGCAAAAGCTCCAAAGCATTCCGGTACGACGCCGGGCCCATCATCTTCCCCTGACCCAAAACAGCCACCTCGCGACGATCCATAATAGCCTGCCACATCAGGTCACGGGTTAATTTCTCTCCCTTTTTAATAAACAGGACCATGCTTGGGATCAGGTCGCCTTCCATCGAGCCGGTAGCCGAGATAAAAGGGACATTTTCGTTATCAATCTGTTTTTTATTCCCCTCAATGGCAATATAGCCGTCGTAATGATAGGGGTCACTTTCCGCATCAAATACCGGCCGGAAAACATATCCGTTTTTGTTATGGGCAAAATCTATCCACGATTGTTTGGTAACCATATCCTGCACCTGAATACCCTTGTAGTCCTGGCATCCAAAGATGGGTGAAAACCCGACGTCGGCAACCACAGGCAGATTTGCCTTTTTCACCCATCCGGCCAATTCATCCTTCATCCAGAAATCCATATATCCGCTGAAAACAAACCACGAGTTTCCTTCGTTCATCCCTTTGCCGATTACTTCCAGCGGGTGCCCCTGTCCACAGGTCACGCTCTTTAATAGCGTTTCTGCTCCAAACATTCCTTTGCGCAAATCAAATTCAGCAAGAATCCTCCGGGTGTTTTCAAGCAATACCCTAACCTTTGAAAGGGCTTCAGGAACAGTGGATTCAACCACAAAAACCTTTTTTGCACCGTTTTCAAGAATAAATGCATTTACTTCCCTGAAATTTACAGCTCCAAACTGGTAGCTCTTGAGCTGTTGTTTCGACAAACTGTCTGGGACGAATTTTGAAATCAGTTTTTTCCCTGCATCCGATCCGGGATCAGTGAATACCAGCACATTTCCAGAACCTACAGACTCCTCAAGTTCTTTTACAGAAGGAGCCTCAAGAATTTTATAGTCAGATGAAAATAAGCCGCTTACAAACCCCTCCTGAACCGAAAGTCCGGGAATCTGCAAATCATCAGCGAGGTCAATCTTACTTTGCGCTATGGTTTTCCGAACATTTGGAAGACTCATCTTAAACAAATTGCCGTATCTGATCCACTCCTTGAAATCATTATGCCAGTAATTCGTATAGCCATTAAATTGCACCTCATTCCTCACCTCATTGGCTATAGGATCAAAGGTACCTTTGAATGAATAATCATCTAATTGCTGGGCATTGGTAGTCCCGGCTAGTAAGGATAAAATCAGCATCAATATGAAAACTGAACTTCTAAAGGACAATATATCCTTCCAAATTACTGATTTGCAATAGCTAACACTGCAGAGGCCTGCAAGTTTAAAATGGTCTTTGTCCAGGGAAGGTTTTGGGGAACTTAAGTTTTCCATAATTAACAGATTTTTGGTTTGAAGCATTCAGCAGCAGAAGGATTATCAGATTGACTATTCAGATCTGAGAAGATAAAATTAATAAAAAAATCAACTTTAAGAGGATTGGTAAAAAAATACCCGATTAGGCAGCTAACCAATGGATGGGTCCAAATTATTTCTATTTTTGCATCATAAACTGGATTTTGGGTGTAGTTTCAGTGTTAAATTCAAATATTCACATTCAATAATCTGATGGAATAGAAATGGTTAGAATATCACTGACAAATAAAAATCATAATTTACAACCCTCACCATTCCATCTGGACCTTTAAAAAAAAATTACTATTAAATGAAACATAAGGTTATGAAAGTATTCAAATTCGGAGGAACTTCAGTTGGATCAGTTGAAACGATGAGGACAGTGATGAACCTGATTGCTGATGGAGAACAAAAACTGATTGTTTTATCCGCCATGTCAGGAACTACCAATAGCCTGGTCGAAATATCTGATTACCTCTCAAAAAAGAATAAAGAGTCCGCATTAGGGGTAATCAGTGCCCTGGAAAAAAAATATTACAATGTCGTTTTTGATCTGTACCAGACCAAAGAGATGAAGGATCAGGGAAAAAAGATACTCGAAGAGCGGTTCGAAGTGATCAAATCCTACACTTCCGGAGTTTTCCCGGAGGAAGGTGCACGTGCCTTACTTGCCCAGGGAGAGTTAATTTCAACAGCTCTTTTCACTTTGCTGATGCAGGAATCAGGTTATAATGCCTTGTTACTCCCGGCGCTCGATTTCATGAAAATCGACGGCGACAAGATGCCTGACAGCTATTTTATCAGGGAAAAACTGAATAACCTGCTGAAAACACTTCCAAAAGCTGATTATTATATCACCCAGGGTTTTATTTGCCGCAATCAAGAGGGAGAAATCGATAATCTGCAACGCGGAGGATCAGATTATACCGCAACACTCATCGGGGCGGCTATCAATAGCGAAGAGGTCCAGATATGGACTGACATTGATGGTTTTCACAACAATGACCCCCGGTTTGTTGAAAATACGAAGAAGGTTGACACCCTCTCTTTCAATGAAGCGTCGGAGCTTGCCTATTTTGGGGCAAAAATTCTTCATCCCCAAACCGTTTTGCCTGCCATGATGAATGATATCCCGGTACGGTTAAAGAACACGATGAATCCGCCAGACCCGGGAACACTCATAACTTCAGAAAGCCAGACCACAGGCATTAAAGCAGTAGCTGCAAAAGACGGAATTACTGCCATCAAAATAAGATCAGGCCGGATGCTTAATGCCTATGGTTTCATTAAAAATATTTTTGAGATTTTCGAGTTCTTCAAGACTTCAATCGACATGATTACAACTTCAGAAGTAGCTGTTTCAGTGACAATTGACGACTCGAAGCACCTTGATGAAATCGTGGCAGAACTGAAAGAATACGGGAACGTTGAAATAGACCGTAACCAGACAATTGTTTGTATCGTTGGCAATATGATTGCTGAGGAGAAGGGGTTTGCAGCCAAGGTATTTACCTCCTTGCAGGATATCCCAATCCGGATGATCTCCTATGGTGGAAGCCGCCATAATATTTCAGTCCTGGTAAGTACAAATGACAAAAAGGCTACGCTTCAGGCTTTAAGCTCCAGGCTGCTGAATTCGTAGGCTATTGGGCTGTTAGGCTGTAGCCTTTTAGGATAATCTAGGTTACAAAAAATGTAATTTCCTCCAGGTTATTCAGAACCTTTGCACCTGTATTCAGCAGGCGTATTTTGGATTGGTGTCCATTTGCAATGAGGATACAATGGCACCCGATCGCTTGTGCTACTTCGTAATCGTGGATAGTATCTCCAATTAACAGTGTCAATTCAGGGTTTAGTCCCCTTTTGGCGATAAGATTTCTTCCGTTTTCGACCTTCGAGGTTGCAAAGTGGTGGTCTAATCCGCAAATTTCGTCGAAAAAAGGGGTGATTTTATTATCGGATATGGTTTTCTCAAGCTGTTGCTGCTCCATTGCCGAAAGGATAAATTGTCGGCATCCGAGATGCTTTAACCAACGCAGTACCGGGAGTGCTTCCTGGTGAAGTCCACATGACTGAACGGCTTTATTGTAGCGTGTAATGTATTGAAATGCCGGTATATCAAAGGGCTCATTTTTAAGATCAAATCCTATCTGCTCATAGTAATCACGGACCGGGAAGGTAAACACCTCCAAATAACGGGCGTGTGTAATTGGCTTAAGTGCCCTATCCTCCAGCATTTGATTGATAATTGCCACCGCAATATCCACATCACTGAGCAGGGTACCATTCCAATCCCAGATGATCGATTCAAATTTCAATCCGGCTTTTCCTCCTTGCAGTTTTCGAAACTATGAACCGGAGTGGCATACATCTTCAGCCACAACTGCATCGCTTCCTCACGGTCTTCATCTACCAGTTTCAGCCGCTGGTGTGTAAGTTCTATAAATGATTTTTGCTCTTTCAGGGTATATTGATCAATATATTTATTGCAATTATAATACATGTCGTAAGCAATATAGTTATTCGGGTAGAGTCGGTAGTTATTATAAATCTGAAGATCAATATAATCCGCGAGTCTTTTTAACCGGTCATTAATATTTCCCTCTTTGGAAAGACTTTTAAGTTCATTTTTTTTGATTGGAGATCCAAACTGAATATGAACCCTCCCTTTCTGATTTTTTAATCCGCTTACCATACTCAGCAAATCATCCTTTTCCGTTTTCCGGAAGTCGGGATCTGCCTGCCGTTTTAAAAGCTCAGCAACTTTCTCATTGCCGCAAGGTTCAATTTCGTAGGAAATAGCCATAGGGACGATTGTCAACGCCTGAAATCCGCGAACAAATTTTCTTGGGTTTGACATATTCAACATTTTCAGCAGGGCAGGTGATGTCTGATCCAAACCATCTTTTGAACGCCCTTCTCGTTGAGCGATCCATATTGAATTTCCGTTAGTGATAACAGTTTGTCTGATATATTCTGAGAGAATATGTGAAGATTTCAACATCTGTCTCACAGGGATATTCCGTTTGACGATAAAGGATCGGTTCACCCTGGAAACATCCTCGATCCAGGGATAGATCAGCAAATTACTTCCGATGGCAATTTCAGTGGGTTTAAAGCCAAACTTATAAATTTCAACATTTAACAAGGCAGAATCAAGAACAATATCCCGATGGTTCGAGATAAACAGATAGCTTTTATCCTTCTCCAGATTTTCAAGACCCCCGACTGTCAGTTCACAAATACTCGATTTGATTATATTTTCAAGGAATGGGACCATAAATGTGAGCTGGAAAGACTCGACATTCTGAGTATTAACCATTGCTTCTTTTATCTCCTGAATTTTAGATTCATCAACAAAAAGATTTTTAAGAACCCTTTCAAAAACCGGATCAACCAATAATCTATCCATGATTTCAGGTACCTCCTCATCGCGGTAAGGTCTGATTTCATCGAAATCGCTCGGAGCCAACATATTTTAGTAATTTTTGGATGTTTAGTAGTGAAAACAAATGTACAAAAATAGCCGTTCAGATGAATATCTTTTAAAAAAAGATAAAAATGACTAAAAAAAACTACTAACTACCTGATTTAATACGAGATTAAAATCCCACCACTCCGCTGCTAAAATCGCCAGTTAAGCAATCCCCTGAGTTCTGTTCTCTGATTTCCGGCTGTGATATCATTTCCTGATCCCCAGGAGGATTCTCCATTGTGAATGGTACAGCCCATTTTCAGATAAGCAGTTATCCGGGGTGAAGGGCACCATCTCAGATTGAGATAAATCCTTTGCCCGTTACCGTGAAACTCGGGGATCGAAAAAGTGTACAGCAAATCGTTTTCGTAGCAATATATGCGTGAATTATAACTTTTCGTATTGAACCATGCATACCTGACCCAGATTTTAAATTTTAAGGTTGGCTCATAAACCATATCCTGAAATACCAGGAATCCGTTTTCGTCATCTTTGGCAAAATTGTAACCTGCATATTCGAACCTGGTGCGCAGTGACAGTCGTTTGCTAAGATTATAATCAGTTTGAATTCTCAGCCTGGTTGTCTTTTGGTCATAATCTGAGGCTATTCCTTTAGAACCAGTCACTTTCTGAGGTTTTGATTCATACTTTCCCTTCATGCTAACAGAAAATTTTCTCGAACAGGCAATATCAACCTGTGCCAGGTAATCAATGCCACTTGAAGGGGCCATTGTATTATAGGTCAGCCAGGGGAAATGGTAGATATCTACATATCCAAAGATTTTTACTTTTGGAACCGGAGAAGCTAATACACCCGTGTAAAAACCGGTCTCATTGCAATTTCCTGAACTTTCGGAAAGTGAACTTCCATATAAAGCATGGAATCCGGGATCAAATGAACGAAAATAGGCTGACAAGCTTAACTGTGGATGGGCATGCCAAATCAATCCCTGAACCGCACCGGCCTTGCCGTTTCGCGACAAACCTGCTTCACCAAAAAGTTGGAGGTGAGACAATGCCAGTTGATAATCGATACCCAGGTTACTATTTTTACTGCCCGAAAAGCTTTTTGCCTTATAAAGTGAAGTCCCTGCATTCATAGGCAGATCAAATTGCTGTACCACCATCAATCCACCGACCCGAATCTTATTAAATTTGAGTTCACCATAACCGCCGGCAACTTGTTCATTGACACTTTTTTCATCCTCAATTTCGGACAAAGTACGGTGATAACCGGAAGTCTGAAGTGAAGTAAATGAAGAGCTGCCTGTCACCGGGTCCTTAATAATATTTGCATCCCGGTTCTTATTTGAATAAAACAAGACCAGTTTAAATGGTCCGCTGCCCAGAATTGCAGAGATTCCCCTGAAGAAGCGATTTTCATCGGTTGAAGTATAGGGTCGGAGTGTCTGACCAAATTTCAAAATTCCCAGCGTATTGGCCGATTTGCCCAACCCCGCACCGGCTCCGAAACTCACCCCTTGCCCTGCTCTAAACAGAAAATCGCCAATGGTAACCTGATGAACAAATCCCTTCCATTTACAGGATAGGAAGCCTGAATAATAATCAAATCCCCATTTATTGCTTCCGTTGAAAAATTGCTCTCCTGCATCATTATCGGTAATTAAACCAAGCTCAACTTTTTCCGGTATCTCAAGGTGGAACCGGTTATATAAGGAAACCGGTAACCCGGGATAGGCTGCCGCTTTACCTTCAGATGTTGAACGGTAACCCCTGGCAAGAGGAAATGAAAACTTAACTCTGGAAATCAGGTTTTCACGCAACTTCCCGCGTGCTTTAAACACCGAATCGGATGGCAATTCAAAAGTGACAAATGGAGTCAGGGAATTCACAATTTCGGGTGTAAAGCCCTCTACTGCTGTCAATTCATAAAGAGAAACAAAAAATCCGTATTTCTTGCGGTAATTGATTACATTCTGAATCTGGTTAAAATCCAATAAATTCAGTTTCGTCAACTCATCTTCTGTTGCCAGATTGACATTAACCGGATTTTCCGCATTAGTTGTCAAATCTTCAAGCAGAGTTGAATTGTCTATATCGACATCTTCCGATCCGGCAATTGATTCAATAACCTGTTCCATCTGCTTCTCTTTAAGCTCTTCTTTGATCTGAGAATAAGTCCTTAATGGAAATAACAGGGCCGATAGAAGCATGAATTTAATCATCCGGTTCATAGTCAAAGATTTAAAGTGAGTGAAAAGGATGGAGTATAACCCAATGTTTCATGATGCATCATTGCAAAATCAATCGTGATAACATTCCACTTATAGCCAATACCCACTGAGTGGTGAACTGGTTCACCTGAAATTCCGCACCGAAGGAAAAAATGATCAGAAAACTGATATTCAATACCCAGGCTGATATTAAGCCGGGTATTCACTGAATATTCAGCTGCATTTGAAATAAGGAGGTGGTCTGAGGGTTTGAAAACCACCCCGGCAACAGCAATAAAGGGGAGATGGGAAATAAAATTCAGCGATTCAATGGAAGCATTGGATGGGTTAAAAATATGGAGCCCGAAACTCAGGTTTTGTTTCGGTTGATAGAGCAGGCCAAATTCAATAAAAAATGTCCCCCGGCTTCTCCCCTGCTCCGGAAAATCAATCATGAAATAGTCAAACTGAAGGCCCACAGAGATTTTTTCGTCAAAATTTCTGGCCATTGCCAGCCCCAAACGGGTTTCATGATAATCCAAAAACCCTTTCTGCTGTATTCCAAATCCAAAGTTGGAGAGTGCGGTTGGAACCACAACTGCAAGTGCCTTATCCGCATAACCATCAATCAGGAATGGCTGGCGATAATCGATTGCAGCAGACAACCCCTTAATCTTTGCGAGGGCAGCCTGGTTATGAAAAACCGAAAAAGTTGAAATAAGGGCTACTGAGGCATTCCCAAGAGAAACTTCTCGCGCACCAACCAGATTTTCAGTGCCGATTGAATAACCCTTCAAAAAAGGTATAAAAATTATTACCAGGGTCAGAAGAGCCGATTTTATCTGAGCTTGCTCCATCCGGTTCGGGTGGTCAAACTAAAAATCTCCCGGATTAATGATTTTCTTAAAAAATTCTTCAATAAACAAAGGAGGAGGTTATCATTTGATCACCTCCTCTAATTTACAGAAAATAAAATTTAAATTCAGGTTTTCAATTCGTTTTATAAGGAAATTTAACTTTTGATAATTCTGCATTTGCCTCCACAATTTTGGCTTTTAGGTTCTCCTTAAATTCGATAAGCCTATTCATCAGCTGTTCATCGCCTGAGGCAATAATCTGAGCAGCCAGAATTGCGGCATTTCCTGAACCATTTAAAGCAACAGTTGCAACAGGGATGCCGGGAGGCATCTGGAGAATTGCAAGAATTGAATCCCATCCGTCCAGACTTGCCTTGATTGGAACCCCGATTACCGGCAGCGGAGTCATCGCTGCAATAACCCCAGGCAAATGGGCTGCCATTCCCGCAGCTGCGATAATTACCTTAATTCCGCGCCCATGAGCACCTTTGGCAAATTTTTCAACCGCTTCAGGAGTACGATGAGCCGATAAGGCATTGATTTCAAAAGGGATCTCAAAATCATTGAGTATCCTGGCCGCACCTTCCATCACCGGAAGATCCGAGGTGCTTCCCATAATTATACTTACTAGTGGCTCCATTTTTTATTGATAAATATTCTTTTAAATTGAATTTCTTATTCTTATTTTTACGACACAAAATTAAGCTTTTTTATACAACAGGAATCAATAGACCGATCATCCGCGGTTATTTTTGGATGCGGGAAAAAAGAATCCCTATCTTTGTACGCATAATTCAGGCCTCTTTTAGGTTGTTTGCATTATAATTATTTCAATATTAGCACCTTGTGGAATTTTCCAGGCGGTCTTGGATAAAAGAGAGATAAATGAAACGCATTAAGGTTTGGGATAAAGAGTTTGAGATCTCTTTGAATTATTCCGATATTCAACATGCTATCAAGCAGATAGCTAAAAAAATGAAGGTTGACCTCAAAGGAAAGGAGACCCTTTTTATTTGCATCCTGAATGGAGCATTTATGTTTGCAGCTGAATTAATGAAGCAGGTTGAATTAAACGATTCCGAAATCTCTTTTTTAAAACTCTCCTCTTATTCCGGAATCGGTTCAACGGGTGATGTCACAGAGTTGATCGGAGTAAATGAAGCAATTGCAAATCGGACCATCGTGATTCTGGAAGATATTGTGGATACAGGACAAACGGTTAAAAAGGTTTATGATCAGCTCATCAGAAAAGGAGCCATGGAGGTAAAGATTGCCACATTGCTTTTCAAACCCGACGCGTTAAAAGTGAATATTAACATAGATTACACAGGCATCGTAATTCCGAATGATTTTATTGTCGGCTTCGGTCTTGATTATAACCGGAGAGGACGAAATTTGAAGGACATTTACACACTTGTCAAAAAATAATTCAAGAATTAATTCCTATTTAAATGATTAATTTAGTGCTGTTTGGCCCTCCTGGGGCTGGCAAAGGTACTCAGGCTGTTCTTTTAGCCGAAACGTTCAATTTAATACACCTTTCAACGGGAGATCTTTTAAGGCATGAAATCGCTGAAAAAACTGATCTTGGCCGCTTAGCTGCAGAACTGATAGACAAGGGTGAGTTAGTACCTGATGAGATTGTGATTTCCATGATCGAATCAAGACTGAAAAAACCGAGATCTACCGTTGGCTTTATTTTCGACGGTTTTCCACGAACTGTAGCGCAGGCTCAGGCTCTCGACAGACTCCTGACCAAACACCATTCAAAGGTTTCGGTAATGCTTTGTCTAGCAGTGGATAAAGCTGAGCTCATAAACCGTCTGCTCAAGCGAGGCCTGACCTCCGGCAGGTGTGATGATCTCGAAGCGGCCACCATAGAACACCGGATTGATGTTTATAATGAAAAAACGGCCCCAATCATCAAATACTATGAGAGCCAGGGTAAATATTATCCTATTCAGGGTGTCGGAACTATCGAAGAGATCTCTGAAAATCTAAAACAGGCCGTGATGAGAATGAGCTCTAAACCAATCTCTGCTGTAAATCAATAGGCCGGTTTCAACATCCATTTTAGTGAGATGACTATCCCACCTCATTGGTTCGAGTGACACTTATTTTATATATCGATTTAAGAGCGTACTTTTGCTGTTCTATTTAAGATTTTTAAAATGGATTCGAATTTTGTCGATTATGTAAGAATAATGTGTCGTTCCGGCCATGGAGGTCCAGGCTCAAGGCACTTCAGGCGTGAAAAATTCTCGCCTAAAGGGGGTCCTGATGGCGGTGACGGTGGACGCGGCGGGCACATTATCCTTCGCGGGAATAAGCAAATGTGGACACTGCTTCACCTGAAATACCGGAAACACATCATTGCGGAATATGGTGGCTCCGGCGGAAAATCACGCAGTACCGGGAAGGACGGGGAAGATATTTATCTGGATGTTCCCCTTGGAACCATTGCCAAGGATGCTGAGACCGGAGAAGTTCTCTTCGAGATCAATAATGACGGAGAAACAGCTATTCTGGCAAAAGGAGGGCGCGGAGGATTAGGTAATACCAACTTTAAATCTGCCACGATGCAGACTCCCCGCTTTGCCCAGCCAGGCGAGGATTTTGAAGAAGGCTGGAAGATACTTGAACTTAAGATCCTGGCAGATGTTGGTTTGGTTGGATTTCCCAATGCAGGAAAATCAACTTTACTTTCAAAAGTTTCCGCTGCAAAACCCGAAATAGCCGATTATCCATTTACTACTCTCGTACCAAATCTGGGCATTGTCAGCTATCGTGATAATCAATCATTTATCATGGCCGATATCCCCGGAATCATCGAAGGGGCACATGAGGGGAAGGGATTGGGTTTAAGATTCCTGCGTCATATTGAAAGAAATTCAATTCTGCTATTTTTGATACCGGCAGACAGCCCCAACCATTATAACGAATATCAGATTCTTTTAAACGAGCTGAATCAGTTCAACCCAGATCTCCTTGATAAACAACGGATTGTCGCCATCTCAAAATGTGATCTGCTGGATCAGGACTTAACGAATGATATTTCAAAAGAGATGAAGGATATTCCGCATATGTTTTTCTCATCCTTCGCAGAGCGGGGATTAATTGAATTGAAGGATAGGATCTGGAGATCTCTTAATAGCTAAATATCATGCAACGATGGAATTCTTTAATCTGTTAAAAAGTTGGGACAGAGCACTTTTCCTTTATTTAAATGGTTTTCACAGTCCTTTATGGGACTACACCATGACTTTATTTACACTGACCACTACCTGGTTGCTGTTTTACGGATTAATCTTCTTCATCGTTGGAAAAAAGTACGATAAAAAATCGTTGTTTATTTTTGTGTCGCTTACTTTACTGATTCTTTGTTCTGATCAGCTTGCCGGTTTACTGAAACATACCATTCAACGGTTACGTCCATCCAATGATCCGGCTGTCAGCCCTTTCACCCACGTCTTTTTCAACAAAGGGGGAGAATTCGGGTTTGTTTCTGCCCACGCGGCAAATCTCTTTGCTTTTGCAACCTTTTCGATCCGTTTGTTTAAGAACGCCCGGTATTCGTGGTTCATCCTGATCTGGGCTTCAATAATTGTTTACAGCCGGATATACCTTGGGCTGCACTATCCCGGTGACATATTAGGTGGAATAGTTTTAGGGGTAGTGGTTGGAACCCTCATTTATAAATTATTAAAATACAGTGAATCGAAATTAAGTCGTGTTAATCTGTTTGCCAGAAATCCATTAAAAGACAGGGAAGCTGACCTAATAATAGTAACGGGACTCTTCATTATGATCATGTGTATTGGGATTATTGCCATATTGCTTCAGAATGGACTAATCGCCAATTAAAATAGGCAAGGTAGCAGAATATATCCGGCGTTCATAAAGCATTTCAGATTTTTTAACGGCCTCTCCCAGAGGATTATGACCCCTGATAACGATTACCCACGAATCAGCGTAAAATCTTCTTCACTGGTTCGCTTTTCTTCTCAAGTGGTCCCCGCTTATAAATAATCAGTCCATTCAGAAAATTACGTAAGAGTTGGTCACCACATGGTTTAAAATTTGGGTGATCCTCTGCCCGGAAGATTGCCCCTAACTCACTTTCGGTGATCTTAAAATCAACCAGTTTAAGGATGGCTATGATGTCCGTATTTTTCAGGCTAAGGGCAACGCGTAGCTTTTTTAAGATATCGTTATTGTTCATCGGTCAAATCGATTGAGTGATTAAAATGGGAATCAACTGAAGGTACCGTAAAAAAATCCCGGAGTTCAGATCGGGAAATATTACGGACCATCCTGTGCAAATTTACGAAAAGATGCAAAAAAGCCACCCTTTTTGAGGATGGCTTTCAAATGTAGTATCAATAACCCGCTTATCTTGTGAAAAGCAACTCGCGATATTTTGGTAAAGGCCAGTACTCATTATCAACAACCTCTTCAAGTTTGTCGATATGATAACGAATCGTACTGAGATAAGGGCGAACCGTTAAATCATAAGCATACGCCTTGTCTTTGCTATGTTCAATCAGGTTGGCAGCTTTGCGGGCCTCTCTCATCTCTTTAACCTGTGCTTTGATCGTAGAGATATGCCCTGAAATCTTCCGGATCAGGTCAAGACGTGCACCGGCCAGCTCTTTAAATTCCTCATCGGAGAAGATCTCTTTGAGTCCTTTCACATTGTCGAGTAATGAGGTCTGGTATGAAATTGCCGTAGGAACGATATGATTAATTGCAATATCACCAAGCACACGTGATTCTATCTGAATTTTTTTGGTGAATTTCTCCAATTCAACTTCAACGCGTGCTTCGATTTCAATCGGGTTAAAGATACCCAGCGTTTCAAAGAGTTTGCGGGATTTAACCGAAAGGTATGCCTCAAGTGCCTCAGGGACATTCTTGATATTGGTTAAGCCACGTCGTTCAGCTTCTTCTGCCCATTCCTGACTATACCCGTTACCATCGAAACGAACTGGTTTACATTCAATAATATATTTCTTAAGCACCTGAAAGATAGCTTCATCTTTCTTGATGTCCTTTTCAATCAATGCATCAACATCTTTCTTGAACTGAATTAACTGATTGGCAACCACTGAGTTCAGAGCGATCATGGCCGAAGCACAGTTTGCAGAAGAACCAACAGCGCGGAACTCAAACCTGTTTCCGGTAAAGGCGAAAGGTGAAGTGCGGTTACGATCCGTATTGTCGAGCAGAATTTCAGGAATACGTCCAATATTCAGTTTCAATGAAGTTTTTTCATCCGGAGTCATTTTGCGATCGTTGACATTCTCTTCGAGCAAATCAAGCATTCTGTTGACTTCTGTTCCAAGGAATGATGAAATAATTGCAGGAGGTGCTTCATTAGCGCCTAAACGGTGAGCATTGCTTGCCGAAACAATTGATGCACGTAATAAATCCTGATTATCGTAAACTGCTTTCATTGTGTTTACAATATAGGTCAGGAACTGAAGGTTTGATTTTGGGTTCTTCCCCGGAGAATAAAGGTTTACACCGGTATTGGTAGAAAGTGACCAGTTATTGTGTTTACCTGAACCGTTGATCCCGGCAAATGGCTTTTCGTGTAACAGGACACAGAATCCGTGATGACGGGCTATTTTAGCCATCAGGTCCATAATCAGCTGATTATGGTCGTTTGCAAGATTCACCTCTTCGAAAATCGGAGCTAATTCAAACTGGTTGGGAGCAACTTCATTGTGACGCGTCTTGCAAGGAATACCAAGTTTATATGCCTCATTTTCAAGATCCTGCATAAACATAGCCACTCTTTCAGGAATTGATCCGAAATAGTGGTCTTCAAGTTGCTGATCTTTTGCAGAGGAGTGTCCCATCAAAGTCCGGCCTGTAAGAATAAGGTCAGGACGTGCAAAATATAAAGCCTCATCAACCAGGAAATATTCCTGTTCCCATCCGAGGTTGGCCTGAACCTGGGTCACATTTTTGTCAAAATACTGACATACATCAACAGCCGCTTTGTCAACAGCATTTAAAGCTTTTAACAGAGGCGCTTTATAGTCAAGGGCTTCACCTGTATAGGAAATGAATACAGTTGGGATAGAAAGTGTTGTTCCTACAATAAATGCAGGAGAAGAAACGTCCCATGCCGTATAACCACGGGCTTCGAACGTATTACGAATACCTCCGCTCGGGAAAGAAGAAGCATCAGGCTCCTGCTGAGCAAGAAGTTTACCGGAGAAGCTCTCAACTACTCCACCAAGTTCTGAATGATCGATAAATGCATCATGCTTTTCAGCTGTGCCGTCGGTCAAAGGATGAAACCAGTGAGTGTAATGTGTTGCCCCGTTTTCCATTGCCCAGGCCTTCATCCCGATCGCTACCTGATCAGCAATCTTCCGGTCAATGGTGGTCCCATTGTCGATCGCATCGATAATCCCTTTAAACGATTCCTTGGATAAATACTTTTTCATTTTAGGTCGGTCAAAAACCAACATCCCGTAATAATCAGATGTAAGGTTCTCCTCCCTTTTTACTGCAACTGGTTTTCTGGAACTAAGAACTTCAAGAGCTTTAAATCTTAATGTAGCCATAATTATTGATATTAAACGATTAAAATACTTTTCTGAAATTTTCAGCTAAAATACACTTTTTACAAATACACCCCCATTTTTCAATGCAAATTTTTAAAAATTCACAATATTTTAACATTAATTGCCTAAAATCAGCGATTTTCATTCATTTTGTCTGATTTATTTCTTCTCCTGCCTGATCAAAGGTTACCATTCAAACAGAAATTATACTCCGAATATGTTCAGCCAATTACTTTTGACTGAAAATGGTGATAAAATCGAATTACAGTTCTTATCCCGTTATAAAAATTCTCCAATGAGAAATTCTCGTTCGGGGAATGAATCGCATCCGATTCCAATCCAAAACCCATTAACAGGGTTTTTACCCCCAGGATCTCCTCAAAGACGGAAATGATCGGAATACTGCCCCCACTTCTGACGGGGATTGGTTTACATCCGAATACATCTTCATAAGCCGACTCTGCAGCATTGTACGCCGGAAGATCGACGGGACAGACATATCCCTGCCCGCCATGCAAAGAGATAACCTCAACCGTGACTCCCTCCGGTGCAACAGACTTAAAGTAGTTTTTAAAAAGCTCTGCAATTTTGATATGATTCTGGTCGGGAACAAGCCTTGCACTGATTTTGGCATACGCTTTGGAGGGTATTATCGTTTTCGCCCCATCATCCATATACCCACCCCATATTCCGCATACATCAAAGGCGGGACGAATTCCTGTGCGCTCCCTGGCTGAATAACCGATTTCACCCTGCAGGGCATTTACCCCAACCGATTGCCGGTATTTGGTTTCATCGAAAGGTGCTTTGGCCATTTTTTGCCGCTCAGGTTCAGTAACTTCCCTGACATCGTCATAAAAGCCGTTTATCATAATCCGTTGGTTACCATCTGTAACCCCGGCGATCATTTTGCAGAGTTCTGCAATAGGATTTGCAATCGCTCCTCCAAATAACCCGGAATGGAGGTCCCGGTTTGGCCCGGTAACCTCCACCTGAAGGTAAGACAGTCCGCGAAGTCCCACTGTTATTGACGGGATGTCACTGGCTATCATCCCAGTATCGGATACCAGAATAAGATCGTTTTTTAACAACATCCTATGTTCGGAACAAAAAGCTGCCAAATTGGGTGAACCGACCTCCTCCTCCCCTTCAATCAGAAACTTTACATTACAATTCAATGTATTTGATCTGACCATATACTCGAAGGCTTTGGCTTGTATAAACGACTGTCCTTTATCATCGTCTGCGCCTCTGGCCCAGATTTTTCCGTCGCGAATGACCGGTTCGAAAGGATTTGATTTCCATTGATCCAGCGGATCTGCAGGCATTACATCCATATGGGCATAGATCAGAATGGTGGGTCTTGCCGGATGAACCAGCTTTTCGGCAAATACGACCGGATGCCCCGGAGTCTCAAATACCGCCGCGTGATCAACACCTGCCTCCCTGAGAATCTGAACCCAGTAGTCGGCAGCTTTATACATTTCAGGTCTGTTCTCTTTCAACGAACTTACCGAAGGAATCCGGATCAAATCAAAAAGTTCTTCCAGAAAACGCGCTTTGTGTTCTTCGATATATTCATTTATCTCCTCCATAGAACTTTTCATAATTTTTGAGCAAGATAGGCAATATTACAAAGAGAAATATACGCAAGGAAGATTCACTTCCAAAATAAACCCTAATTTTGCACCGTGTATTTTAAAATAACAAAATGGATTCTGATCCGCGATATTACCAATTCAAGAAATGACCCAGTACAACGGATAGCTTTGCTTTCCCTGTTTGGGGATTTGCAAATTCAAATCTATGTTCAGGAACAACGCTGATAAAATAAAACAACTCTTCATCATTCTGATACTATTCTTAAGTGTATCAAGTATTTACGGCCAACAGCCTGACTCCTTAAAAGAAGAAATTCTCTCCATTCATGCCCAGGCAACCACAATTTCCCAGTATAAGCCTCCCTTTTATGCAAAATATACAGGTCCGAACAGTTTAGTTCCCGGATCAGAAATCAAATCCTCTTATACATCCACCCTTTTTCTTTGTGGCAGGTTATGGACTCGTGCAAGTTTAACCTTTAATCCTGAAGTTGCCGGTGGTTCTGGTCTCAGCAGTTCGCTGGGGGTTGGCGCTTCCACAAATGGAGAAGCTTACAGGCTTGATAATCCTTCTCCAAAATTGGATTTGGCCAGGTTATTCTTTAAACAATATTTCTCATTGAACCAGAAAACAAACTACCAACCGGGTGATTTTAACACTCTTGCCGGCAAAACTCCTGAAAGTTATATCTCGGTGATTCTGGGGAAAATAAGCATGACCGACTTCTTCGATAATAACAGCTATAGTCATGATCCCAGGACCCAATTTATGAGTTGGGCATTAATGAGTAACGGCGCATGGGATTTTCCCGCCAATACCAGAGGTTATACGCCAAGTCTGGTACTTGAATATGTGACACCCCAAAATGAATTACGGTATGGATTTTCGCTGGTTCCTGTAGTTGCCAATGGAATGACAATGAATTGGAACATCGGCAAAGCAAGTTCACAAACGCTTGAATACACACATAATTACGCAATTAACGGCAATAAAGGAGCTTTCCGGTTGCTCTCATTTTTCACAAGTGCCAATATGGGTAACTACGACGAAAGTTTAACTTTGAATCCCAATGCACCAAATCTTTTTACAACTGAAAAGTACGGACATACGAAATATGGTATTGGGGTTAACGTTGAACAAACACTTGTGAAGGATTTGGGATGCTTTTTCAGGGCAAGCTGGAATGACGGGAAAAATGAGTCATGGGCGTTTACAGAAATAGACAGAACTGTAAGCCTGGGATTATCACTATCCGGCACCGCGTGGCAACGGCAAGATGACAATTTAGGCCTTGCTGCAGTAATTTCCGGGCTTTCTGCGCCACATCGCAATTATTTAAAGGCTGGTGGCCGGGGATTTGAACTGGGTGACTGGAACCTTAATTATGCCTTGGAACAGCTTGCTGAATTCTATTACTCATGGCAAATCGCAAAAGGCATATCTCTTTCCGGTGCCTGCCAGGTTATACTTAATCCCGGTTACAATAAGGACCGGGGACCAGTCAATATTTTTTCCTTAAGGGTGCACGCCAAAATCTAAGTTGAAATTAATTGGCATGCTAATTGTTAAACTAAAACGCGGTTTTAAATGGAACGTGTTGTTCAAAAGAGGGTGACATGGGCTATTTTAACATTTTTTATCTTAAAGCGAAATTGAACCCGGAAATTAGACCATCACATCGTTTTATCTTTGCCAAGGTATAAATTATTTTAAAATTTGAATTTGAAAAAAATAATTATGACTCTTAAAAACTTAGTTTTCTTGTCTCTCGCATTGTTTTCAATTAATTTAAAGGGACAGGAAGTTTTCAAAGATTCGTTGAAACTCTCAATCCGGCAAGCAGACAGCCTGTTTATTCTGCAAAACGTCTCACTCCTCGCCGAAAAATGCAATATCAATTCAGCAAAAGCGCAAATCATTCAGGCAAAGTTATTTTCAAACATGACCATTTCCGCCACTCAAAATGTAATTAATACCGAATATCAAACGAATGGCGGGAGAAAATGGCTTGATATGACTGACAAAGGGGAGAGCAGCGCTCAAATCCAGAAACTATTCCGTTTGGCAGGTAAACGGAATAAGCAGATTCAAATCGCAGAACTTACTGCCAGCCGCGAAGAGCAGGTTTATTTTGATCTTTTACGTACACTGAAGTATTCGCTTCGCAGCGGTTTCTACAACCTTTATTATTTAAGACAAATCATCGGAGTTTACGACAGGGAAATCGCTTCAATGCACAAACTCATTGACGGATACCAACGTCAGTTTGAGAAGGGGTTTATTTCGAAAAAGGAGTTGCTGCGGCTAAGGTCAGCATTATTCTCGCTCGAGAATGAAAAAATTGGATTCACAACCCAGGTCATTTCCACTCAGAATGACTTCAATGTGATGATGCACACCTCGAACATTTATTACCTGCCGCAATTTGATGCCGGATCACTGATGAAATTATCCCCTGATAATCTTAAATTACAGGCGCTTATTGATACCGCATTCGTCCACCGCCATGATCTAAAAATGGCCCAGTCGGATTTGAGTATCAACCGGGCGAATCTTGCCTATCAGAAATCACTGGCTGTACCCGATCTGACTCTTTCGGCAGGCTGGGATAAAAACGGAGGGTTTATTCACAATTATAATTTTATCGGGATGCAAATTGACCTCCCCTTCTTTAACCGCAATCAGGGAAATATAAAATCTGCCAGATATAATCTCGAAAGCAGTCAGTATAAACTAAAGAGTGCCGAGGACATTGTAAAATCGGATGTGCTGGGTGCCTATGCCAATGCCGTGGAAACGAATCAGCTCTATACTAAATTCGACAATACCTTCATGACCGATCTGGAAACCCTGAATCAGGAAATGCTGAATAATTTTGAAAAGAAAAATATCAGTCTGATCGAATTTCTTGATTACTACGATGCCTACAAAGAGAATGCTGTTCAGCTGAATATGCTGCTTTACAATCGGATTAACGCATTTGAAAATCTCAACTTCAGTGTAGGCAAAGACATCATTACCCAGTAAATCCCAATAAATAATGAAAAATACAATATTGATTATCAGTGCTCTAATCTTATTCACCAACTGTTCATCAAACAAAGGGGGTGATCAAAAAAATACAGTTTCAAAATTTTGTATCCCTGACAGTTTGATGAGTCAGATAAAACTCGATACTGCTACAATTAAACCGGTCTATGATGAGCTCCGGTTAATTGGGAAGATAACCTTTGATCAGGAAAAGGTGGTCCGCATCTACCCGCTGGTCAGTGGCAACGTATCTGAAGTTAAGGTCACCCTGGGCTCTTTAGTTAAAAAGGGACAGGTATTGGCGGTAATCAGAAGTTCCGAAATGGCATCTGCTGAAAATGATCTGGTCACGGCCCGCTCAAATCTGGCAATTGCCGAGAAAAACTTTGCAGCAGCTGCTGATATGTATAAAAGCGGCATCATCGCTGATAAGGAATATACCTCTTTTCAAAAGGAATTGGATAAGGCCAAATCTGAATTGAACAGGGCGAGCACGGTACTCTCAATCTATGGAAACGGTTCCAACGGTTATGTGGTCAAGTCACCTATTTCAGGGTATATCGTAGAAAAATTTGTGAATGCGAACATGCAAATCAGGTCGGATAACAGTACCAATCTTTTTACCATATCAGATCTTTCAAAGGTATGGGCTCTTGCAAATGTTTATGAATCAGACATTGCTGAAATCAGCGAAAATGAAAAAGTCGAAGTCACCACAATCTCTTATCCTGACATTAAATTTTCAGGGAAAATCGACAAAATCTATAATGTTTTGGATCCTGAAACCAAAACAATGAAGGTTCAAATCCAGCTGGATAATAAGGATTACCTGTTAAAACCTGAGATGTTTATTTCGGCAATCGTTAAGCATAAAACCAATAAGGAGATGGTTGCTATACCCGCAGGATCAGTCATCTTCGACAGAAATCAGTATTGGGCTTTGGTTTTCAAGGACAAGTGTGATATTCAGGCCAAGAAAATTGATATTTTGACGACAAACAGTGTGAATTCGTATATAAAATCAGGTCTGGCACCCGGAGACAAAGTGATCACCAACCGGCAATTACTGATTTACAACGCCATGATCCAATGATCGTAACTTTTTCCATAAAAGTACCAAATCATAAAATTCTGATTCAATGAATAAATTCATTAAATATATCATAGCATTCTCGCTGAAAAATAAGTTCATCGTTTTTTTCAGCATTGCTATTCTGATCATTTGGGGCGTTCTCAGTTACCTTAAAACCCCTATCGAGGCATTCCCTGATGTCACCAGTACTCAGATTACCATAATCACCCAATGGCAGGGTCGAAGTGCAGAGGAAGTTGAAAGGTATGTCACTATACCCATCGAGATCGAGATGAATTCGGTCCAAAAGAAGATCAATGTTAGATCAACTACCCTTTTCGGACTTTCTGTGGTCAAGATTATCTTTGAAGATGAAGTTGATGATGCCTTTGCCCGCCAGCAAGTCAATAACCTGCTCGGTGGCGTAGATTTTCCGGAAGGGGTAAAACCGGACATAGAGCCCCCGCAAGGTCCTACTGGTGAAATTTTCAGGTATACCTTAAAGAGTGAATCGAGAACAGTCCGGGAGCTAAAGACAATGCAGGACTGGGTTATCGAAAGACAGATCCGTTCAGTTCCCGGAGTGGCCGATGTTGTCAGCTTCGGAGGTGAGGTAAAAACCTATGAGATCCAGGTTAACCCCCATTTATTGTCAAAATACAACATCACCCCGCTTGAAGTTTATCAGGCTGTAAGCCGCAGCAATATCAATGTTGGCGGAGACGTTATTGAGCACAACACCCAGGCGTATGTCGTCAGAGGGATCGGTGTTCTTGACCATTTTTCGGAAATCGGGGATATCATTATTAAAAATATCAGCGATAGTCCAATCCTGGTTAAGAATGTTGCTACCGTGGTAGAATCATGTCTGCCTCGTCTTGGCCATGTCGGTCGGGATAACCAACCCGATGTTGTTGAGGGTATTGTCATTATGCGCAAGGGTGAAAACCCAGGAGAGGTGATTGAAAAAGTCAAGGATAAGATTGAGGAATTGAATACGAATATTCTCCCTTCGGATGTCAAAATAGATACCTATTATAACCGGGAAACCCTTATCGGATATGCGGTCAATACGGTCCGGGGAAATCTGATTGAAGGAATTATATTCTTAACGGTTATCGTTTTGATCTTCATGGCTGACTGGCGAACAACGCTGATCGTGTCGCTGATAATACCACTTTCCCTGTTATTTGCTTTTATTTGTCTGCGGATTAAGGGGATGTCTGCAAACTTATTGTCTATGGGGGCCATTGACTTTGGAATTATCATCGATGGGGCGCTGGTGATGGTGGAAGGGATCTTTGTCGCCCTTGATCATAAAGCCCAATCCATAGGGATGGAGAAATTCAATAAACTCTCCAAACTGGGAATCATCAAGGAGACGGGCACTGAGATGGGAAAATCGATCTTTATTTCGAAGCTCATCATCATAACTGCCCTTCTACCCATCTTCTCATTCCAAAAAGTCGAGGGTAAAATGTTCTCTCCCCTGGCATTTACCCTGGGATTTGCACTACTTGGAGCCTTGATCTTTGCGCTCACCTTTGCCCCTGCCATGTCGAGCATCCTGTTTAAAAAGAATGTAAAAGAGAAACATAACCCTTTTCTCTCGTTCGTAATCAAAAATACCACGCGCCTGTTCGACCTGACTTACCGGAATAAACGGATTAGTCTGATCGTCGCAGGAACCATTCTGGCCTTAAGTTTCTTCTCCTTTAAATTCCTGGGAAATGAATTCTTACCCGAATTAAATGAGGGTGCAATTTATATGAGAGCATCATTGCCAAACAGCGTTTCGCTGAATGAGGCCGTTAAGATTTCGGAAGATATGCGCCATATCCTCAAATCATTCCCGGAAGTGAAACAGGTTTTGTCGCAGACAGGTCGTCCCAACGACGGAACAGATCCGACAGGCTTTTACAATGTCGAATTCTTTGTCGATATCAATCACACCAAGGAAATGGATCGCAAGGAGAACAGGGATGCACTGATAGACCGGATGACTCAAAAACTGATGAAATACCCCGGTATTGTATTCAACTTCTCACAACCTATTCAGGATAATGTGGAAGAAGCAGTCTCGGGTGTGAAAGGCTCCCTGGCCGTTAAAATCTATGGAGACAACCTTGAATTGCTTGAAATGAAGGCTGACAGTGTATTTAAGGTGATGAAAGATATTGACGGGGTTGCCGATTTGGGGGTAATCAAGAATCTTGGACAACCCGAATTGAGGATTGAACTCGATGAAAATAAAATGGCTCTTTATAATGTGGCTACTGCCGACTGTAATTCGGTCATTGAAATGGCTATCGGCGGGAAAGCCGCCTCCATCTTTTACGAAGGATATAAAAAATTCGATATCCGGATCCGTTATCTCCCTGAATATCGGGTAAATGAAAAGGAAATCGGGAATTTAATGGTTCCAACCTTGTCAGGCACACAGATTCCGGTGAAAGAAATAGCTACAATCCGCAACGTGAACGGTCCTATCCTCATTTTCCGGGATAAAAACATGCGCTATATTGCCCTTAAGTTTTCAGCCCGCGGGAGGGATATGGGTTCCACCGTTGCCGAAGCTCAAAAGAAAGTTAAAGCGGCAATTTCATTGCCAAAAGGTTATTCGATATCCTGGGAAGGGGACTTCGAAAATCAGCAACGCGCCGCGAAACAACTTAGTATTGTTGTGCCGATAAGCCTGGTCCTTATCTTTTTCATCCTGTTTGTACTCTTTGGAAATGTGACCGATGCCGGACTGATCTTACTGAATGTTCCATTTGCGATCGTAGGTGGAATACTTGCCCTGCATTTAACAGGGACCAATTTCTGTATCTCTGCGGGAATCGGATTCATTGCACTTTTTGGAATCTGTATCCAGAATAATGTCATTCTGCTTTCCAAATTCAAGAAGAACCTTCATGAACGAATGCATCTGGACAACGCAATCCGGTCAGGCGTCATTGCCCGTATCAGACCGGTTACCATGACCGCTGCCCTGGCTGCAATAGGGCTTCTTCCGGCTGCGGTTTCAACCGGTATAGGCTCCGAATCATCCAAACCACTGGCTATAGTCGTTATCGGCGGGTTGGTAACAGCCACTACCCTGACGCTATTTATCTTTCCGATCATCTTTAAAATCATATACAAGCTCCGGCTGAAGGAATTGAACGACTAATATTCTAAGATTTAAAGAGGTTGCCTACTTAAGGTAGCGGGATAAACCACAAAGACCGCAAAGGAATTTCGCAAAGATCGTAAAGACCATAGATACAATGTCTTATCTCTATTTTCTTTGCGCTCTCTTCGCGCACCTTGCGGTTAAAATAGACTTGGGGGATACCCACTTTTCACCTTTTTACCTGTCTGCCGTCAGTTTATTGATTTCCCGGCCTGGAGTCATCGCTTTTGACACTTTCCCGACAATGATTGGCCCGGCAACTTTAAAATCAGCCATTTGCCTAATATTCAGTGAGGAAGAGCCCGATTTAAGGTTGTCAAATGCCTTCCTTTAAAAAGTTTTTGCGGTTGGAGGAACCTAAAATGGGGTGGAGCCCATAAAGCCCCGTTCCTCTATGTATTAAATATGGAATCCTACCCCTCGGCTCTCAAAAATGGCTTATCCGAAGGAAGGCTGGGAACTCCAGATATCCAAAATGAATCAAAAGTTTTTCTTCACTAAGATTGTGTTAAACGAGCTTCCCTGGGTTGTCGCAATCAACGATTTGTTTCCGATTCTAATGGAGATTGGTTCTGCTTGATCTTTATCATTTTGAAAGACAATTACGATGCTTTCGTCCGGGTTTTTGAAGGCGAGCAGATTGTTGAATTTCCCTTTCAATTGCAGGAGCCTTGCTCCGGGCTTTACAAAATGGCTCACCTGTTTTATGAGGTAATACTCATGGTTGTATTGGAATGATTTCCGGTCCGATTCAACGGTAATCAGCGAATTCTGCTGCCAGCCCCACCGGCTTACTCCCCCTTTCAGCAACGAGAGATTCCAATACATGTAAGCGTTTGCCCCGTTATTCAGGTAATGCTTCATGAGAGTCCAGGCATATTTGCAGTATTCCCAGTCGTTTTTCCCGTCACCGCATTCCTGTTCCGACTGGTAAAGTTTCAAGCGGGGATATCTTTTGTGAATCCCTGCAATTGCCTTTTTACCGGCCCACTGAAACCCTACCCCCTGAATATATTTCCCGGCAAAAGCGTCATTCAGGATCGTGTCTGCGAGTGCTTCAGTCGGGCGCTCCAAAGTGCCAAACATAATTTTGACATTTTGATTTTCCAATGCCGGACCCAGGTATTTTCCAACGAAAGTGGTAAGACCGGCAGAAGTCCAGGTACAACTCGGGAAAATCTGGCAGGAGTTAAACTCATTCTGCGGCATTATCGTGGATATGGTGATACCCTGATTTTTATACGATTCGATAAATTTTGAAAAATAAAGGGCATATGCTTTAAAATAGGTACTGTCCTGGATAAACATATTGGTCCCCTCAAGCCCCTGTTTGTCCGGGGCAAGGTGATTGTCAAATTTGGCATCCATCCCTTTGTAAATGGCATGGCAGGCGTAATGTTTATTCCATTTCATCCATGATGGCGGACTCCATGGTGAAGCCCATATTTGTAATCCCGGATATTGTTTCTGAGCCTCTTTGATGAAAGGGACCAGCGTTTCGAGATCATGGGCAATGGTGAAGTTTTTCATCTCAAAATCGCCCTCTTGTTCATCATACGAATACCAGTCACGCGAAAAATCATTCGCCCCGACAGGCATCCTGCAAATATTGAAATTAGCACCCACACCGGGGGAGAATAATTCTTTAAAAACTGCATTGCGGTCATTTTCATTCAATTCCTTGAGTGAAGTCCACCCCAACTCGTTAAAACAGGCTCCAAAACCGTCAATAGTCTGCAAAACAGAATCAGGAAGTATCTCAACATCAGCCATATTGGAAGTTTCCTCAAATTTCAAATTGGATTCTTCGTGCCAGGGATGTTTTTCGGTTGTTGACACCCATTCCGGTTTCTTTTGACACGCAAATAATAAGGCCACCGATGCCAATATGACCACGAGCTCTTGTTTCATATTCCAATGAATTTAAAAATTTCCAAATACATTAAGTCAATATAGGGTATCTGTTGACTCTTATCCCGCCGGACAGGTGACTGATCACACCGGAATTGTAAAATAGAACCTTGATCCTATCCCCTCTTCGCTTTCTACTCCGATAGTTCCACCCATACCTTCGACATAGGCTTTGGCGATTGTGACCCCCAAACCTGAGCCCTCGAATTGGCGGGTACTTGAATTATCTCCCTGACTGAAACGTTCAAAAATTGCTTGTTGTCTACTTTTGGGAATACCAATTCCCGTATCATTAACTGAAAACTCTATATTTTGACCGATCATTCGAATTCCAAGTTCCACTGATCCTTTATTTGTGAATTTAATGGCATTATCGATAAGATTGGTCAGTATGGAAGTCAATTTGATACTGTCAGTATTCACACTTTTAAGATGCTCGGGAAGATCAATTTCGACACTAAATTTTAACCCTTTCCGTTGAATATCTGTTTGAAATTGCTCCAAACAACTTATGATCAGGGATTTAATGTCAGTTTTTGAGGCAGACAACTCCATTTGTCCAGACTGAATCTGTGCTATTTCAATGATTTTATTGATCGTATTCATCAGCCGGGTGGAGCATGTTGAGACCAAACCGGTGTATTCATCTCTTTCAATAATGCTCAAATCAGTATTTTGCAGGATTTCCAGAAAACCCAGAATACCGTTGAATGGGGTTCGGATTTCATGCGAGATATTGTTCAGAAATGCGGTTTTCAGTTTATCACTCTCTTCGGCATGTTCCTCAGCTTTTGTCAGGTCTTCCAGAATTTTGCGCTTTTCCGTAATATCCTCCTTAACTGCGACAAAATTAGAAATATTACCATGGGAATCTAATATAGAAGATATTACAGCACTTTCGCAATAGATGTCACCGTTTTTCCGTTGATTATAAAAGATCCCTCGCCAATCATTGCCTGTAAGAATAACACGCCAAAGATCAGCATAAAAATCTTTCGAATTATAACCCGACTGGAGAATCGCCGGTGTTTTCCCATTCACATCCTCCGGAGTGTAACCCGAGACTTCGGTGAATTTTGGATTGACATATTCAATTTTGCCAGCCTTATCAGTAATCATCACAGAAACAGGACTTTGATCAATAGCGCGGCTTAAAAGTTCCAGTCTTTTCTCTGCCAGTTTCCGATGGGTTACATCAACCACAAATACAGATAATCCAACAATATCACCGCTACCATTCTTAATCGAACTGTAATAGTTTTCGTAGGAGGTCCTGTGTAATTTAACATCACCATAATCTTCAATCTCGGTAAAATATTCACCATTTAAAGCCCTGTCAAAATTCTTTTTAGCCTTTTGCCGGTCCTCCGCGCTCGAAATAAGTTCAAGCATATTCATCCCGATCCTGATATCGACTCCCCAGATCTTTTTGATGGTCTTACTGTGAAATTGGGTAAAGGCAGTATAACAATAGTTCTTGTCGAGCGCAAATATGATGATGTCGATTGGACTCTCGAAAATCGATTTTAAAAAGATCAAATCCTTCTGGTATTTTTCCTTACTCTCCCTCAGTTCTTCCTCCACTTTTTTGATTGAAGAGATATCCGTCAAAGAGGTAACCCTCACATTTCTCCCTTTGTAACGCATCATCCTCCCTCTTAGCAGACAAGGGAATGTAGTTCCATCCTTTTTCAAGGCTCTGGCTTCATAGGGCTCTTCATAACCGCTAAGCATATTCTTCATGACCATTTCCCTGTCTTCCTCCACGATCCATTCAGTACCATACCGGCCGAGAGCCTCCTCTGTCGTATATCCAAAAATCCTTTCCCCGTTATCATTCTGTTCAATGCAAATACCCTTCTCGGAAAAAAAGATGGATTCAAACGCAGCTTCCGACAATCCCCGATATTTTTCCCTGCTCTCTTCCAGTTCTGCCTCGAACCGTTTCCGCTCAGTGATATCTCTCAATGCACCATTAATATGGTCTGGATTTCCGTCAGCACCCAGGATTATTTGGGCATTGGTCGAAACAAATATTTCTCCTGTTTTCGTCTTAAACCTTAATTCATAGTCTCTTAACTCACCTTGTTTTAGAATGGTCTCAATAAAGATCTTCCTGTCTTCAGGATTCACATATAAATCAAATGCCTGGAGACCGATCACCTCTTCCCGCTCATAACTGGAAAAACGTTTGATAGATGGACTTACATCAAGTATAATCCCCTTTAAATCAATCTGATAAAAGACATCCTGAAGGTTCTCAAAAATAGTACGGTATTTTTCCTCGCTCTCCTTCAAAATTTTGGTTTTTGCATCTACCAGGCGCTGTAAGGTACTGTTCCAAAGGAACATCAGAATGACTATTCCCAAAAATAAAATGCTTATTGAGACCAGAATAGATTCGTTTTTTGCCAGCCAACCCTGCATTTGGGGTTTTCCGGAAAGCCATTTTTCCTTCAGCGCATATATTCTTCCCGAATCCTGTAATTCTAGCAGATGGATATTCAATAAACTAATAAGATGAGTATTTCCTTTAAGGGTGGCAAATGCATATTTTTGAGCAAAAAGCCCTCCGGAAGCCAGGTTTATATTTTTGAATTGATATTTGGATATGATGTTTATCCCTGCCTGCTCGGCACAGATAAAGGCATCAATTTTACCAATATTCAAATGCAATAATCCATCCAGTTTTGAATCAAAAAGATATCTTTTAATATTCAAATCAGTATCGATGAAACTAAGAGAGATGTCATCTTTCTGAAATCCAACATTATGTCCGCCAAGCGATGAAAGGTCAACAATGCCGGAAGTCTGGTCAGTGTTGAAAAGCGCTTGTGTAATTTCGCAGTATGGCTCAGAGAATTCGTACATAGCAGCCCGCTGATCCGAGTATATCATATCGATTAAATCCACCTGACCAATTCGAAGTGCATTTACCGATTCACTCCAGGTCATTGGGTAAAATTCAAAAGTGACATTGGCTCTGTTTCCTATTTCACGTAGAATCGATGGAACAAATCCAGCTGCCTGATTATCCTGATTCAGAAATTCATAAGGTTCAAACTCCTTGTCAATAGCCACCTTGTAGACTATTTTTCCCACCGATGCCCGATTACCCTTTACAATTAAACAGATGAAAAGGAGGAATACCAACCCTAAAAATCGAAGATAGATTTGCGGAAAAGCTTTAAGGTATTTTATAGTGAAGAAAGTGCAATTTTCAGGTTGAGGCTTAGTTATCATTTGATCAGCTGATTGAAAGTCTTACATTACAACTTTTCGGTCAGCAATTTTAATGATAAAATTTCAATTAATATCATCTGGTTTGCATATCGAATTAAAAACTTACTCAGATTATGTTACAAAATTTTCAAACAATCAGCCTTTTTAACAAAATATCATCGCAATTATTGAAGTCATGAGCCAAACTTTGCACCGAATTCTCAGAAACGAGCGTATTAATCGCCTCCCTGATTGGGGCATATTGATCATGAAGCGAACAGTGCTGATCATCACTGCACGATTTTAACCCGAACCCGCAACCCGAGTACGCTTTTGGCCCTTCAATAGCCTTTATTACCGTTTTTAACGGAAGATCAGGCTTGTCCGGATCAAAGTAAAACCCTCCCCCTTTTCCCTTGGTAGATAACAGAAACCCCATCTTAACCAGACGTTGCATAATCTTACCGGTATAAAACAGCGGTGCATCAATCTCCTTGGCTATCTCAATAATTCCGGGCTTGAACCCCTTCATCTGCTGAACCTGTACATAAACTAACCCGCGCAGGGCGTATTCTGTCTCTTTATTAAACATGGTTTCTCCTTCCTGATTTAAATCGAGTCAAAAATAAATAAAATAATTATAAAAATATTAAAAGACCTTTTGGTCTTTTAATATTTTTATCTAATATTGCACCGTATTTAATCAACATTAAAATGGAAACAGGTAATTTCAACTCAATGTCAATCGGCGAAATGGTCGCTATTGATTTTCGCACCGCTTCGGTATTCAAAAACAACAGGATTGATTTCTGTTGCGGCGGGAAAAAAACACTGGAGGCTACATGCCTTGAATTAGGGATTGATCAACAAAAGGTAGAACTTGAACTTCAGGCAGTATCGGCAACTTCGCCCAGTCCGGGACTGGATTACCGTTCATGGAGACCCGGATTTCTGTGCGATTATATTACAAATACCCATCATCAGTATGTTCGCAATACGCTTCCGGACTTACTTATTTATACCCAAAAAATTGCAACTGTTCATGGTTCACATCACCCGGAACTTGTTGAAGTAGCATCACTCTTTGCTCAAATCAACGACGAATTGCTTCAGCACCTGAAAAAAGAGGAGGAAGTTTTATTTCCGGCCATCAAACATGCTGTGGCGCATGACGATTCCGAATCGAAAGAACTGATAGTTTCAGAAATTAACAGAATGGTGGGAGAACATGAATTTGCGGGGGGAGCTATGGATCGCATCTGTCAAATAACCGATCATTACAAACTTCCTGAAGACAGCTGCGGAACTTACCAGGTTGCCTTCAAACTTCTCGAACAATTTGAGGATGATCTCCATATCCATGTACATCTTGAGAACAATATCCTTTATCCTGCTGCCTTAAAATTAAACAATTAACAGATATGAACTTCGCAACACAAAATCTGGAAGACGATCACGTCTATATCCTAAGGCTGATCGATGTGATGGAATCGATGACCACTCATCCCGCTCCTGAGGTAGCTGATCTGGAAGAAGCGGTTGAATTGGTTAAAAATTATGCTGACGGATTGCATCATGCCAAAGAAGAAACTTTATTGTTTCCATTGATGGCAGAGCATGGATTTTCCTCAAATCAGGGTCCTGTCGCCATGATGCTCCATGAACATACAATTGGAAGAGCGTTTGTAAAAGGAATTTCCGATAATATCGAACTCTTAAAAGATGGGGATCTCTCCGCCTTTAATTTAGTGTGCACTAATATAAGAGGATATGGCGAATTGCTTCAGAATCATATCTACAAGGAGAATAATATGCTTTTCAGGATGGCAGATGGTGCACTCACCGAATCTGACCAGCAATCACTGTTTCAACAATTTGAACAATTGGAAAATAAAGGCGGACCCAATTCTACAAAAGGGGACTTTATTGCCAGGATTGCCCGACTGGAACAGATCTATCACAATACAAATCAGTGAAGTATAGTCAAATTAATTAATCAATTTTAAATAGAAGCCAATGAATACTAAAAAACTATGGATTAGCTTTATTCTGGTAATGACCATCTCATTTGCCGTCCTTATTTATTACGGCCGGGAGATTTACCGGCAGGCGCCTCCAATTCCCGATAAGGTGATGAACGTAAGCGGTCAAACGCTTTTCACCGGTCAGGACATCAAAGATGGACAGAATGTATGGCAGTCGGTCGGAGGACAGGAGCTCGGGACTGTCTGGGGACACGGAGCATACCAGGCCCCGGACTGGAGCGCCGACTGGTTACATAAGGAGGCCGTTTTTATGCTGGACAAATTTGCCATGGAGGCCGACGGAGTTCCATACGCTAAGGAAAGCCATCAAAAACAGGCGGCACTCAGGATCAAATTGCAGGAAGACATCCGGAAGAACGGGTATCAGGATGGAACAAAGACGCTTGTTGTCTCGGAGGCAAGAGCCGAAGCCATCGCCAGCAATACCGTGTTCTACGGCGGATTATTCAGCAATAACCCGGATCTTCAAAAGCTGCGTGATGCCTATGCCATCCCTGTGAATTCATTGAAGGATCCTGAAAGGATTCGCCAGTTGAATGCCTTTTTCTTCTGGATTGCATGGGCTTGTGTAACAGAACGCCCCGGACAGGAGATCTCTTACACCAATAACTGGCCGGCAGAGGAGCTGGTCGGGAATCATCCTACCAGCGAATTAATCTTATGGACCGGATTCAGTGTGATCATCCTTCTGGCCGGTATTGGAATCATGGTTTGGTATTATGCCCGAAAAAGGGATGAGGAGGCGGAGGTATTTCCAAAGATCAATCCTCAGTTAAAGGCAACCCATACCCCATCGCAACGGGCCACCTTAAAATATTTCTGGATTGTTTCGGCCCTGCTGCTTGTCCAGGTCATCATGGGTGTAATTACGGCACATTACGGTGTCGAAGGACATGCTTTTTATGGCATTCCGCTTGGCGATTGGCTCCCCTATTCCATTTCACGTACCTGGCATCTTCAGATTGCCATTTTCTGGATTGCCACTTCATGGCTTGCCACGGGATTATATTATGCACCAGCTATTTCAGGATTTGAACCCCGGTTTCAGCGTTTGGGAGTAAACTTTCTGTTCTTTGCACTGCTGGTTATTGTTGCAGGATCTTTAGCCGGACAGTGGATGGGAGTTATGCAGAAGCTTGGATTAATACAGAACTTCTGGTTCGGTCACCAGGGTTATGAATATGTGGACCTTGGCCGTTTCTGGCAGATTTTTCTCTTCGTCGGACTGATTATCTGGCTGTTGCTGATGGGTCGTGCAATCTGGCCTGCTTTAAAACAAAAATCTGAAAGCCGTAATCTCCTTGCACTGTTCCTGATCTCAACCATAGCCATCGCAGGATTCTATGGAGCCGGTCTGATGTGGGGTCGTCAAACCAACCTGGCTGTTGCTGAATACTGGCGCTGGTGGGTGGTTCACCTGTGGGTTGAAGGATTCTTCGAAGTATTCGCATCTGTAATTACAGCGTTTCTGTTTGTCCGTTTAAATATTGTTAAAGCAGCAACTGCAACGACAGCCGTTCTGTTTTCAACCGTAGTATTTTTGGCTGGCGGTATCCTGGGAACATTTCATCACCTCTATTTTACCGGTACACCGACTGCTGTAATGGCTCTTGGGGCGACCTTCAGCGCCCTCGAAGTAGTACCTCTTGTACTGATGGGTTTTGAAGCCTACGACAACCTGAAAATCAGCAGGATGGCAGCATGGACAAAGGCTTATAAATGGCCGATCTACTGTTTTATTTCTGTGGCTTTCTGGAACCTCGTGGGAGCAGGCATTTTTGGATTCCTGATTAATCCCCCAATTGCACTTTATTACATGCAGGGATTAAATACTACTGCCGTTCATGCACACACGGCCCTGTTCGGAGTATACGGAATGCTGGGAATCGGACTTATGCTGTTTGTCTTGCGTGATATGGACAAATCGGTGATCTGGAAAGATAAATGGATCAAATTTGCCTTCTGGTCCATAAATATCGGATTGGCTGCCATGGTACTTTTAAGCGTGTTCCCGATAGGTCTTGCACAGACAGTAGCCAGCATTAAGGATGGTTTATGGTTTGCCCGTTCTGCAGACTTTATGCAGCAGCCTTATATGGTTACCCTGAAATGGATGCGCGTTTTTGGCGATACAATGTTTGCTGCCGGAACTCTTGCACTGGTTTGGTTTATCTTCGGATTAAAGGGAGGATGGAGTCATGAGAAAGAGATTGAATAATTAATAATGGTTAATGGTTAATGGTTAATTTTTGAGCAACTGGCGACTGGTAGCTTGCAGCTGGCTTAATCCTGTTAAAAGACAATAGCCGGCAGCGGGTTGCTGATTGCCAGCCGCTTTTATTGAATATTCTTTATCAACTCTGGTTATAAAGCAGGTAAAAAACTAATTATCAATGCAAATGGATCGCAAGAAACTTATCAAAACATTCCGGAAGCTGCACAAATGGCCCGGAGTTATAATCACCATTTTTGCGATTCATTTTGCCTTTTCTGGAATTATCATGAATCACCGCAGTCTGCTTTCGGGAGTCGATCTCTCGCGCAAATGGCTGCCCAAATCTTACGAATACAACAACTGGAATCAGGCGGCTATCCGCGGCGGTATGAGTATCGGACACGATTCGCTCCTGATCTTTGGAAATATCGGAACCTGGATTAAAACTTCCACAGAATACCTTGATTTCAACCAGGGATTTCCTGCAGGAATCGACAACCGCAAAATTAACCAGACGATACGGTACAAGGGAGAATGGATTGCTGCTACCCAATTCGGTTTATTTCACCGTACTCCATCCAGCGGGTCATGGCAAAATGTGCCAATGGGTTCAGGTGAACAACGGCTGGTCGACCTTTTTATCAAACAGGACACCCTGATGATTCTGAGCCGGAATAATCTGATAAAGACAACCGACCTTAACCATTTCCTGACCACTACCCTTCCGCCACCTGAAGGGTATACGCGTAGCGCCGGGATGTTCAATACCCTGTGGGAACTTCACAGCGGTGAACTTTTTGGAATTGTGGGAAAACTTCTGGTTGATATCCTTGGAATTGTGACCATCCTCCTCTCTGTCACCGGGCTGATCCATTTCTTTTTACCTAAACTTATCCGACGCAGAAAAAGAGTTACCGGCTCATCCGGCAATTTGCCTGCTACTTTTCGTTTGAATTTAAAGTGGCACAATGTGGTGGGCTACGTCTTTGCACTTTTCCTCATTATCAATACCGCAGCCGGAATATTTTTAAGGCCGCCGCTGCTCATTCCCATCATTAACCAAAGGGTGGGGATTATTCCCGGATCACATCTGGATACTGATAATCCCTGGCATGATAAACTCAGAAAGGGGACATGGAATCAGTTCCTGGGAATTTACATTTTCTCTGCCTCAGATGGTTTTTATGCGGCGGACGAGAAACTGAATGCCCGGATGATCCGGTTCAATGTTCAGCCTCCGGTGAGTCTGATGGGGTGTAATGTCCTGGAGCAGGCTGACAGCACAAAATATCTTATCGGTTCGTTTTCCGGATTATATCTCTGGGATGCAGCGAGGGGGAACACGGCCGACTATTTCACCGGGAAAGAGTATGAAGCTCCTCTCGGGATGGCAAGACCTGTTTCTGATCATATGGTAGCCGGATACATCCGTGATCAAAAAGAGAGGGAATGGATATTCGATTATAACCTGGGAATAGGTGAGAAAAACAGCGGAGCGGCCTGGGAGATGCCCCCGGTGGTAAAAACCAAATCCCCCATTTCACTTTGGAATTTCGCCCTCGAGATTCATACCGGACGGGTGCTGGAACCATTCCTGGGATTTTTGTACTTACTTTATATCCCCATAGCCGGACTTTGCGTATTGATGGTCTTGATCAGCGGATTTATGGTGTGGCTTTTACCGCTGACAAGAAAAAAGCCATAAGGAAATCCCCGAATTGTCCCTTCTGAAATCATTTCCATAAGTTTAGGTTATTAACCCGCTTCATATTTGAACGAATTTGCACGATTTATTCCGGGTTTTAGAGGGTCTCTCCAGAAATCCGATGAAAAAAGACAGGCTCCAGCGAAAACCTGCCAAAACCCGACGAAAACCGGGAAGAATCCGTCTGAAAGTGATCGGAACCGGATGAAAACCGACAGGAATCCAACGAAAACCTGCAGGAACCGGACGAAAACCGATTGGAATCCGATGAAAACCGATCGGAATCCAACGAAAACTGACAGGAACCGGACGAAAACCGACAGGTTTTTATCCAATACCTGCAGGAACCGGACAAGAACCGGGAAGAATCGGACTGAAACCGATAGGAATTGGACCAGAACCAGGAGAAATTCAACGGAAACCGATTGGAGAACCAATGTTACTAAATTCTACCTTCACACCTTTTGCCAATGCCCCGAAAGAAGCAGTGAGAAATTGAGGTAAACGTTTAACTACTGAATGCATCCTGTTTCGCCCCGGAAATGGGAAAGGAATCAAAAGAGAATTCGTAGAAAGAGAATATAAACAATATTCTGCGAAATTTAAGGTCAATACCCTCTGATCCGAAACCAGAGCCGGACTTTTCGGAGATAAAAACCGCTCAACAGGTGATAGAATCGCGCCCTCGGATGAATCTATTTTCAGTCTGACTCCCCCTCATTTACATTTGCCTTCATATTCATAACATTAATAATTTAAAAGATGAGGACAAAACTATTTGCAACGGTAATTATGGTTCTTTCGGCAGTAAGTTTCTGCTTTTCTCAACCAGAGCATGGTGGTATGAAACCACCCTCCAAAAATGAGCGAATTAAAATGGTTAAGGAGCGGATCTGCCAGCCGCTTAATCTTGACAAACTTCAAACTGAAAAAGTGACTTCGGCCTTTAATGATTTTTTTGTGGAAATGGATAAGCTGGTTGACCGAAGTGTAAAACCTCCTGTAAGGCCAGAAAAGTCAAAAGTTGATTCACTGGCAAAAATCAGGGATGAGAAGGTAAAGCATATAATGCAGGAATCACAGTTCACAAAATACCTTGAGCTGGAATTGGCAGGCCGCCCCAAAGGACCCGAAGATGGCGGACCTCATCCAAATTAATTAACCCCTGGTTTTTAATTAGGTTGAAAAGGGTATTAAATACATAATCTACTAAGGTTAAAAAAATAAAAAATGACTATAAACAAAGCCCAATTAGGCAAACTGATTATTGTATTTACATTATTAGCAACTACTTTTAATTGTAAAAAAACAACCGTAAACGCAGGCAACACAAGCAACACAAGCACTGATAAAACTTACAATACACTTTGGATACCACCGACATTGTCCGGCACAACATTTAATCTCACTTTAGGAAGTTCAACAAAACAGTTGAGAGCAGGTGCTGAAACTGCCACCTATGGTTATAATGGAAATTCGTTCTGGGGGCCAACTCTTATCATGAACAAAGGGGATAATGTGCAAATGAATGTAACCAATAGTCTGGCCGATCAAACCACGGTGCACTGGCATGGTTTTCATATACCGGCCATTATGGATGGTGGTCCGCACCAGATCATCAATGCTGGTGCTACCTGGTCGCCAAATTTCGAGGTAAAAAACAATGCATCCACTTTCTGGTACCACCCGCATTTACACATGAAAACTCAGGAACAGTTAACCAAAGGTGCAGGTGGTTTTATAATTGTTAAAGACCCGGTAGAATCTGCGCTGGCATTGCCAAGAACCTATGGAACGGATGATATTCCGCTGGTGCTGACCAGCAGGAGGTATAATACAGACAATTCCTTTGATCTTACAACGACTTATGGCGATTATATGTTGACTAATGGAACAGTTAATGCTGAGATAAATCTGCCAAAACAATTTGTCCGGTTCAGGATATTAAATGCAGAAGTTGAAAGAGGGTATAATTTAGGATTTAGTGATAGTCGTACATTTTATGTGATTACCAACGATGGCGGTCTGTTAAATGCCCCCGTGCCTGTAAGCCGTGTAAAATTAGCGGTGGGTGAAAGAGTCGAAATTTTAGTAAATCTTAGTATTGATGCTGTTGGTTCCAGTCTGGATATGAAGGCCTTTAACTCCGGTCAGATTTTTGGCTTTCCCGGTGCGGAACCAAGCAGCAGCGGAAATTTTGGGAGCTTACTGAATAACATTGATTTCAGCTTATTGCATATCAATGTAGTGGCGCCAACATCAAATTCAATCACTGTATTGCCTGTAACACTGGCCAATAATGTCTATTGGACAAATGCAGATGTCACCAATAGCCGAACGATAACGATTACAGGTGGGCAAGCCGGATCTGCTTTTACATTCGATAATAACACCTACGGTTTCACAACAATCAATCAAAATATTCAATTGAATGCAGTGGAGAAATGGACTATTGTAAACAACAATATTTTTAGTCATTCTTTTCATATTCATGATATCCAGTTTAAAATCATTTCCCGGAGTTCGGGTTCAGTAGCAGCGTATGAATCCGGCTGGAAAGATGTTGTTTATATCCCCCTGGGAGAATCTGTTTCAGTAATTGCCAAATATGATGATTTTTCAAGCGGGGTGAATCCATACATGTATCATTGCCATTTCAGTAATCATGAAGATGAAGGTTTGATGGGACAGTTTTTAGTGCAGTAATGATCTTCAATAGCGATTCCTATGTCCGTTTATCCAATGAAGAAGCTGATGCTTGCAGGTTTACTGTTGTTTGCTTTTGCATGCACTAATAATAAAAGACAAATCATAATCTTTCCTCCAAACACCAATGTCTTAAATTTTGATACTGCTTTAAAACATAACGACAATGGATATTTCTTTCAAGGTAAACCGTTTTCGGGCTATAAGATACAACAGGAAAAAGACGGGCGCGTTGTGCATAAACTCCCGATAATTAATGGATGGGAAAATGGAGTGGCATTGGCTTGGTACAATACCGGCGAAAAATTACTGGAGCGAGGTTATGTTAACGGCAAGATTGAGGGGCAGTTTAAACAATGGTGGCCAAACGGCAATTACAGATATTTATTCAATTATAAAAACGGCCAGTTTAATGGAACACAAACCGTGTTTTTCCCCAATGGCGGAATCAGACAAAGAAGCAATTATCAATTGGGCAAAGAGGAAGGATTGCAACAAAACTGGGATAGTACCGGGCAGCTAATCTCCAATTATACAATAAAAAACAATAAATTATATGGAGTCATTTTGGTTCAAAGCTGTATCCCTTCAGCAACGCATTAACAGGGTTTTCGGTTTACTATGTTGTGCGATTAATCTAATCGCATGTCATACAAAAAATGAAGTATTACCCTTTTACAATACTGCCGATTTTACTGCAGAGTGGATAAAACCGGGTGATCCCAAATATAAGAACATCCATACCATTGACACATTCAAAATGCAGAATCAATTGGGACATATAATTACAAAAGATTCGCTTGATGGGCACATTTACATGGCAAATTTCTTCTTTACAACCTGTCCAACCATTTGTCCAAAGATGACAAATAACCTGCAAATAATACAGGAAACTTTTGCTAACAATAAACAACTGAAATTAGTGTCATTTACTGTGATGCCATGGGTTGATTCGGTTAACAGGCTAAAAACATACGGAGAAAACCATCATATTGATCCAAATAAATGGTATTTGCTAACAGGGAATAAAGAACGTATTTACAAATTAGGGAGACAGTCCTATTTTTCAGAAAAGCGCCTTGGTCTGCAACGTGATTCTTCATATTTTTTGCATACAGAATCAATGCTTTTAATTGATAAATCAGGAAGGATCCGGGGAATTTATAATGCTACACAAAAACCCGATATAGAAAGAGCAACGGCGGATATCAAATTATTGGTCGATGAGTAAACACATCTTTAAAACCGATTGGTTGCAGGAATACAGTAGTTTCTCAATAACTTAAATTTCATTTCAAGATGAAAACAATAATGTTCCTTTTTGTCCTTTCCCTCTCGATCAACTTCGCCAAAGCACAGGCAGGTAGTACGATTGCAACAACCGGCACGCCGATTGAAATGCTTTTCCCGCAAGGTAAATCCAAAGCATTAATACTGAGTTTTGATGATGGTCGTATTGCCGACAGGGATTTGGTGAAGTTGATGAATGAGTATGACCTTGTTGGAACTTATCATCTCAATTCTAACAAGCTCGGAACTAAAGATTATCTCACCAAAGAAGAAATTAAAAACCTATATAAGGGTCACGAAGTATCGTGCCATACGGCGAATCACCCGGCTTTGACTTCTTTGTCGAAAATTGATGTGATTTATGAAGTGGTGGAGGATAGAAAAGAGCTGGAACGATTGATGAGTTATCCCGTTCGTGGTTTGTCGTATCCCTTTGGCAATACCAACGATTTTGTAGTTGAGGCAATAACCGGTTTGGGTATTGAATGCGCGAGAACAGTCGGCGATACCTACAATTTTAATTTGCCTGCTGATTTTCTTAGATGGCAGCCTACGATTCATTTATTCGGAAAAACAAATTACATACCTAACGACACGGCAAACGACAGAAGAGAATTAACGAATTTTTACCAACTACCAACTGATTTTCTAAACGCGAAATCTTTAGCCTTGTACTATGTGTGGGGACACAGCTGGGAATATGACGGACCTTCAAACAAATGGGCAGAGGTGGAGAAGTTTTTTAAAATGGTTGCCAAAAATCAGGATATCTGTTACACAACACAAATCGAATTAGTGGATTATATCAATGGCTATAAAAACCTGAAATTCTCAGTTGATAAAACCTTGGTTACAAACCGGAGCTCAATAAATATTTTCCTGAAGATTAATGGCAAAGTATTTACCATCGAAGCCGGCAGCACTAAACAGTTATAGTAATTAAAAGCAAATAATAATGAAAATATACTCTTTTATAATTATCCTATTTATCACCCAATTCTCCTTTGCTCAAAATAACAGACAGAATATACGGGGGGTGATCACCGATAAGCTATCGCAGGTTACCCTTCCCGGAGCTGTGGTTCAACTGGTCAATAAAACAGCAAACAAGGGTACAAGGGCAGACACCCATGGAAATTATGAACTGAAAGACATTTCGCCCGACAGATACGAAATTAAGGTTACCTATGTCGGCTATAAAGATGTTGTGGTTCCCAATGTAGTTGTCACTTCAGGAAAGGAGACCATTCTTGATATCGCCATGGATGAGAATGTCACGAGCCTGAACGAGGTTGTAATTCATGCAAATACCAAAGATAAGCCAATCAACAATCTGGCGACAATCAGTGCGCGCACCTTTTCGACTGAGGAGGTAAACCGTTATGCCGGGGGACGGAGTGATCCGGCCCGCCTGGCAGCTAATTTCGCCGGGGTTAGCGCCCCCGATGACAGCCGCAATGATATCGTGATCCGTGGCAATTCACCTGTTGGCGTTTTGTGGCGTATCAACGGGATGAACGTAACCAATCCAAACCATTTTGCATCGGTGGGCACGACGGGTGGAGCAGTAAGCGCCCTAAATACCAATCTATTGAAAAGCTCTGATTTCCTGACTTCGGCGTTCCCTGCAGAATATGGCAACGCTATTTCAGGGGTTTTTGATCTTGGTTTTAGAACCGGAAACACACAGAAAAGGGAAACCACCCTTCAGGCCGGGGTGATCACAGGTCTGGAGGCTACCACCGAAGGGCCCATCAAGAAGGAAAAAGGTTCATCTTATTTAGTGGGGTACCGCTATGCCCTGGCCGGTGTCGCCCAGGCTGCAGGTATCAATATTGGAACTACCGCCTTACCTTCATATCAGGATTTATCATTTAATCTGAGCAGCGGCAATACCAAACTGGGGAGGTTTACCCTGTTTGGCATTTTGGCTGAAAGCAGCATCACGATTTCAGGCGGGAATTCAGGTTCGATCTATGGCAACGGAAGCGGGCATGATTTAAGCAGTAAGATTGGCATTATTGGCTTAAGGCATTTCAAACAACTGAATGATAAATCGTACTTTAGTTCCAACATAGGAATCAACTATTCAAAAAACGATCAGACCAATGATGATTTTGACCGGTTGACAAGTACAACTTTCACCAAAGAGGATATTAAAGTTGCCCAAACGGGATACAATTTTTCGACCAGTTTTAATTCGAAAATAAATTCAAAACTATTTGTGAAAATAGGAGTTCAGGATGAGCTGATTGGATTGAACCTCTACTACAAACAAAAAGAGAATATTAAGGCCGACTGGAATCAAATTTGGAATTACAATAGTTATACAAACCTTGCACAGGCCTATGCCCATCTCAAATATAGTTTCAATAATAAGCTGACGCTAAATGCAGGCCTCCATTCCCAGATGTTTTTCCTGAACAATTCTGCTTCTGTTGAACCCCGTTTGGGGATAAAATACGATATCAATGGCCTAAGCTCGCTGAGTTTTGGCTATGGACTTCATTCTCAAATGCAACCTGTCAATGTTTATTTCCTTCAAACAAAAAATGCCGACGGATCCTACATTTATAACAATAAGAATCTGGATTTTACCAAAAGTCATCATCTTGTCCTGGGATATGACCTGCACCCTTTCACCGACTGGCGGTTAAAAACAGAAATCTATTATCAGTCGTTGTACAATGTTCCTGTAAACACTCTTTCGAGCAGTTATTCCATGCTGAATACCGGAGCAAGTTTTAAAACCGACCTGGAAGATCACCTTACAAACAAAGGCACCGGAAAAAATTATGGAGCAGAACTAACGATCGGGAAGTTTTTCAGTAATGGATATTACGGGTTATTTACCGCATCCCTCTACAGCTCAAAATACAAGGGAAGCGACGGGATAGAAAGAAACACTGCATTTAACGGAAAATATGTTTTCAATATTTTGGGTGGGAAAGAGTGGAAAGTGGGCAGTGATAAACGGAACAAAATTTCGGTCGACCTTAAATATACCCATGCGGGTGGTCGCGCTTATACCCCGATTGATTTAACGGCTTCGAATTCAACCGGCCAGGAACAATTATCGGCTAATGCATATTCAGCCTATTATCCCAATTATTTCCGGCTGGATTTTAAAACAGGTTACACCTTAAACAGCCCACGAAGAAAATTATCTCATTCGTTCTCATTGGATTTACAAAATGTCACCAATCACAAAAACGTTTTCTCTCAAAACTACGACAACCGCAACAGGTCAATCAATACAACTTACCAGCTTGGATTCTTTCCCAATTTTATTTACAAAATCCAATTTTAGAAAAGTAAAATTTCTAATTTTAAACAATGAAGACATCTCCCTTAAATTCACGAAAAATAGAGATTCTCCTTTATGGATTAATCTGGTTTTTAGTGTTCTCTATTCCGTTTTTCACAGAAAGGACGTTGCAACGGCCGGACTGGAATAAACTCCTGGTTGATTGGCTGCATCTGTTTATTTACCTGAACGTTTTTCTGGTAAATGTTTACCTGCTCGTACCGTTTCTTTTGCTGAGAAAGCGATACCTCCCCTATTTTACACTTGCCCTGGTAATACTGTTGGTGATTGTTGGAGTCGATGCAGCAATGCCTGAAATTATTCATCCTCCGGGGCGACCGGAACTGGCCAGGCAGGATGAAATCAGACTTTCACGGGATAGTCAGTTCCTTGAAAATGAGTCTCAACACCCAAAACCTCCTATTGTGGCGTTTCTGGATAGTCTTATACTGGCAATTCTGATCGTAGGGGCAGGGACAACCTACAAACTGATGTCACAATGGCTGATTGAAGAGAAGTTGCGAAAAGACATTGAAAAAGAACAACTTAAAACCAAACTTGCCTTATTAAGGCATCAGGTAAGTCCCCATTTTTTCATGAATACCCTCAACAACATTCATACGCTTGTTGAAATTGATGGAGAAAAAGCACAGGATGCCATTGAAAGGCTCTCTGTCCTGATGCGTTATCTGCTCTATGATTCTGCCCAAAATACAATCGGGCTGAAAAAAGAGATTGACTTTATCAACAGCTTTATATCGCTGATGCAGCTCCGGCATTCGGATGAAGTGGAGGTTGTTGTGGCGCTGCCTGAACAGATTCCCGATACGCAGATACCTCCGATGCTTTTTATCTCATTGCTTGAAAATGCGTTTAAACATGGCGTTTCCTATCCTTTAAAATCGTATATCCATTTTGAACTCAGGATAGAAGAGAGTTCTCTGTATTGCACCATCAGGAACAGCAAACCCAAGATTATGTCCAGTTCCAGGGGTGAGTATTCCGGAATTGGACTCGATAACATCCGGAAAAGTCTCAAATTATTATATGATGATGATGATTTCCGCCTGGATATTCTTGACAAGGAAACAGAATTTGAAGTGAACCTAAAAATTCCGGTATGAAAATCACCTGTCTTGCCATCGATGATGAGCCTTTGGCGGTAAAAAAGATTGCTGGATATATTCAGAAAACCCCGTTCCTGGAGTTGATTGCCCAATGCCGTAATCCCATTGAGGCGATGGAGATCATGGATAAAAAGGAGATTCAGCTGCTGTTTATTGATATCAGCATGCCCGAAATGAGTGGGATGGAATTTGTAAAATCGCTCACCTTCAAGCCCTATATTGTCTTTACAACGGCCTACAGCGAATATGCGGTGGAGGGATTTGAAGTAAATGCGGCTGATTATTTACTGAAACCGGTAAGCTACAGCAGCTTCCTCAGGGCAGCAAATAAGGTGAAAGATCTGATCGGATTGAGTGCAAACAGAAAACCGGCCATCCTGACACCGGTCCCGGATCATCTGTTTGTAAAATCGGAATATAAGCTGATACGGATCGATTTTGACGATATAAAATATATTGAAGGTATGCATGAATATATCAGCATCCATCTGGCAGGAGGAAAACCAGTTATGACCTTAATGAGCCTGAAATCAATAGAGGAGCAATTGCCTGCCGAACGGTTCTTAAGGGTTCACCGGTCGTTTATTGTGAATCTCTCAAAGATTGCAGTGATCGAAAGGAACAGGATAGTTTTTGACGGGAAGGTCTATATCCCGGTCGGTGAACAGTATAAAACCAGTTTCCAATCCTATATTGACAAGTCTCACAATTTCTTTGGAATATAATATGAATTAATTTCCATTTTCCACTGTTAAGTAATCGGAAAGATATAATGTACATTTAAAATACTGATTTTCTTCTTTTTGATCCCTCTAAATCTCCCGAATTCTGAACAATACCTTCCTTTGATCCCCCCTTTCCCTCCTTTTTTCTCCCTTGGAGGGGTCAGGGGAGGTCAAAAGAGGATACAAATAATTACGAAATTAAATTGTTCTTACTACTTATGTCCGTTTCTTTCATTAATTGCTGCCGTTGGGTTAGCTAAAATTATGGTTTTAGCGGCAGCTCATTATATTTGCAAAAGTGAATATAACGAAGTTGCATTTAATACAGTTCTATGGATTCTTTCGGTAACTGTTGCTTTCAATAGATTTTAATTTTATCATTTATGACAATTACAGTTTTTGGCGCAAGCGGCGCTATTGGAAAATTATTTATTAGTCAGGCACTTGATGAAGGATTTGGTGTAAGAGCTTACATGCGTAATCCTTCTAAATTTGATTTAAAACATCAAAATCTGACAATCATTCAAGGAGATTTGCACGATTTTGATAAAATCAGACAGGCAGTCAAAGGGGCTGATACTGTGATCAGCACCTTGGGACCACCACTGAAACATACCTACAGTGATTTTGCTGTTCTCGAAGGTCATAAGAATATTGTTAAATCAATGGAACTGGAAAATGTCAAACGATTTATTCCGATTGCAACTCCAAGTGTAAAGTCTGCAGAAGATCAATCTTCAATGCTTACCAGAATGCCATCCATTATGGCAAAATTATTTTTCCCGAGTGCTTACAGGGAAATTGTTCAGGTTGGATGGGTGGTACAAATGTCTCAATTAAACTGGACCATAGTCAGATTTATTGCGCCAAATAATCAATTACTATCAAAGAAAATTAAAGTTTCATTTGGTGACACCAAAATAGACTGGGGGATTTCCCGTGCTGATATCGCTGATTTCCTGTTTACGCAGATACAAGACAAACAATTCATTAGGTCCATGCCTATAATTGGCAATTAGATTATAAATACACATTTGATAATAAAAAAGCGATCTCCGCAAATCAATGGAAAAACCTTAACAGTAAAAACCTACCGGAAAAGGTTCTTCCAAAATCCGCCCGTCACATGTCTGATAAAGATCAGGTATACTGTGATCTCTGTCTGACGAATGGGGTAAATCTCCAGGGGATGATAAACATGGCAATATAATCCCTTTTACATGATTTAGGGAACTTTATGTTTTTGCTGGTGTAATTGATGATCTGGTTAATGAGATTGATATTTTTGCGATGGTAATTGATGTTTTTGCAATGGCATTCAGTAAACTTGCGATGGTAATTGATGTTTTTGCAATGGCATTCAGTAAACTTGCGATGGTAATTGATGTTTTTGCAAGGGTATTCAGTAAACTTGCGATGGTAATTGATGTTTTTGCAAGGGTATTCAGTAAACCTGCGATGGTAATTGATGTTTTTGCAAGGGCATTCAGTAAACTTGCGATGGTAATTGATGTTTTTGCAAGGGTATTCTTAAACCCGGGTTTTTAATCGGTGTTCACCGGTCAATATTCGTTTTTTTCGCAATGGAACCATAATATTATAACCGGACTGATGAAGCAACCTGCTATTTTAAGAACACGGGTAATTATGTTATTTTTGTTTAGCTATTGAATAACACCTAACGTAAAAATATACCCAATACTGTTCTTTTACATTCATTAGCTGTCACTATTGAAAAACGAAAATATGATAAAAAGAGTCTTCGCTCCCGGATGTGCTTTAATGATTTATAAGCCGGAATTAGCCGAAAAAGTCCATTCAATTTTAAATGAACATTTTGGTGAAATGGATAAACTGATGATATGTTGTCATCACGACCCACTTCTGAAATCGAAAACTGAAATAATAAACATTTGTCCCGGATGTGATAAACGGTTTGAAAATAATTATCATAATTCGTCGACCATTTCCCTGTGGGAAATTTTAGCTGAACAAGACCTATTTACTTTTCCGGATTATCAGGGTAAACGGATGTCAATTCTCGATGCTTGTCCAACCCGTGAGAAGGAAAAAATACACAATGCAATCAGGATTATATTGAATAAAATGAATATTGAGCTGGTGGAACCGAAGAACACCAAAACAAAAAGCACCTGTTGCGGAGATAGTTTTTATGGCATTATCCCAACGGGTAAAGTCAAGGAGCAAATGGTAAAACGGGCATCTGAAATGCCGGCCAATGACGTTGTTGTTTATTGTGTCTCATGCATTAAATCGATGTTTAATGGCGGTAAAAAGCCTCATTATTTGATCGATTTAGTATTTGGGGAAAATACGGTTCCCAAAACTTTTATTCCTGATGAGTGGCACCGGGAGCTCGATACTTATATAGAAAAACATTAAATTGCAGGGCACTGAACAATGGCTGAGTCCATGCAGATTTTGGCAGGAATTGGTTTTTTACGCTTCTGTCGGATTTTCCTGTTCCAGGGATAGAAACATGACATTAATCCCTATCAGGACTTAGACCCGATCGTTTGTTTTCAGTATAAAAGAAGAGATCAGAGATCCTCAAAATTCAGACAATATGAAACCGCCGTATTTGGCAAACCACAAACACGGATCAATATCTCATCTGCAAGTTCCATCGATGGATTAGGGGCAGCTATCGGGCAATTAAAAAACAAATTATATACGGATGAAATCCTCATGAACTTACATCCACAAATGGCAATGTATACATCAATGAGGGTTCCATCCGGATCAGGAATTTAAATATGTGTAAGTTAATTAAAATTCAAACGTGTGAGAAAGACATCATTAATAGTTTTGGTAATCGCGACATCATTCTGTTTTGGTTTCGCATTCAATACAATTATCACAAAACAATCCGGCGAACAGATGCCAATGAAAAAAGTAACCGGCATCGGCGGGATCTTTTTTAAGTGTAAAGACCCTAAAATAATGAGGGAGTGGTATCAAAAACACCTTGGATTAAACACTAACCAATACGGAGCGGTTTTTGAATGGCGCCAGGGCGCTGACAGTACCCGGAAAGGATTTACGCAATGGAGTCCATTTGGTGAGAAAACAAAATATTTTGAGCCTTCCACAAAGGACTTTATGATCAACTACCGGGTGGAAAATCTCGAAGCGCTCGTTGACGAACTTAAAAAGGAGGATGTAGCCATTGTTGACAAAATTGAAACCGTTGAATACGGAAAGTTTGTTCACATTATCGATGTCGAAGGAAACAAAGTGGAACTTTGGGAGCCCAATGACATCGCATATGAAAAACTTGGCAAACAAATGGGGAGCAAGACCACAAAGTAGCCAGCTGGCCCAAAGCCTTCCTTGAATCATACGGCCTGCCCAATCGGCGAGCAGTTGGCCTCCATTGATCCGAATATTGTTTAAATGATCAAGAAATCTTATTTTCATTGTTTTGATCATATTAGATTCACAATATGGAATTTTAAATTTCCTAAACGAATAATAATAAAAACCTCCCGATAAGTGCCAGGTTAAAAAAGTTTGCATTAAAACTTTGCGGTCATTGTGTGCCTGGCGGGATGAAGAAGGGTCAGCTAAAAAGTCTCGCACTTAGATTTCCAGGAGCGAAATTTTAAACTATTTGGTAGTATTGCGGTTATACATTACCATGCATCATCCCCAAAAGATATATCCAGGCATTCATATTAAAATAAATGGAAAATGAAATATACAGCATTGATAACAGGAGCCTCTAACGGAATTGGATTTGAATTGGCTAAAGTTCACGCTTCAAAAGGGGGTGATCTGGTTTTGGTGGCCAGAAACAAATCTAAATTAGATGAACTCAAAACAGAATTAGAAAATCAATTTAAGGTTTCTGTTTATACCATAGGTAAAGACCTGTCTTTGTCTGATGCAGCACAGCAAATATATGACGAAACGAAAAGACAGGATATTCAGGTTGACTTTTTGATAAACAATGCGGGATTTGGCGACTTTGGAATGTTTGTAGATACTGACTGGAACAAAGAACTTCAAATGATTAATTTAAATATCATTACCCTGACGCATTTTACAAAATTATATCTGCAAGATATGATTAACCGAAAAAGCGGTAAGATCATGAATGTAGCTTCAACGGCTGCATTCCAGTCAGGACCAACCATGGCGGTCTACTGTGCAACCAAAGCATATGTTTTAAGTTTTTCTGAGGCAGTTAGCAATGAGGTAGGCGACAAAGGAATTACCATAACATCTCTTTGTCCTGGTGCCACTGAAACTGGTTTCCAGGCTGCAGGAGCCTTGGAACAAAGCAAACTTTTCAAAGGAAAAAAATTGCCAACAGCTAAAGAAGTGGCCGAATATGGTTATGCTTCAATGATAAATGGAAAGAGAGTTGCAATACACGGCATGATGAATTATATAATGGCTAATTCGATAAGATTTATACCAAGAGCTTTAGTTTTAAAGGTTTCACGAAAAATGTTAGATAAAGCCTAAATAAAAGTTATACAAAAAGGAAAAAAGAACAGATGTATAATCGGGCAGCCCACCCGTTAGTAAATGGGGACTGGAAGAAGCTCTAAAACCACTGGTCCGGATTTCATAACCCGCGGATTCCACGCCGCGGATTGGGGCAATATTCCCGAAGTGGTTGAGCAATGCCGTGTAACTCCTCTTATATAAGCCTTTCATCTCCTTTGGAGTATGACAAATTAGTTTCATAGATATCTTATTCCAGAATTAAAGGAGAAAACATTGATATTAATAGTGAAGACAAAATTGAATAAGTTGCAAAAGGACCTGAAATTGTAAAAAATGAAATAGCCAAGTTATTGGAATATATTGACCTCCTAATTAAGACGGATTTCAATCCATTCGAAATTTTTTATTCTGCAGCATTAATCCATTTGGTATTTGTTAAGATGCATTCGCTCCAAGCTGGGAATGGAAGAATAACTTGATTAATGGAGAAATGCTTTTTTATTTGAAAAATAGTAGTCGCATCTGCAGGAGTAAAGGCTTTATGAAGAGAATCCGGTAGTAAGATGCGCTATAGCATCGACCCTGTGGTTTTTGAAATCCCGCTTACGAACTGCAATAATCCCATTTGCAAATTGTTTTCGTAAGTATGCATACCCTCAAAGTCTTCGGAATGAAATCCTGCAATTAATTGATTCCCCGTGATTATTTTAAACAAAATATTTATTTAGAAGTTTATACATCCCAACATCTGTTTCATATTAATATTTTGCATTACTTTATGGGTGGTTAAAATAGGTAAGCATCAAAATTTACAAAACCACATTGAAAAATTAATTCATTAAAAAATGAAAAAGAAATTATTGGTAATGGTATTCGCCGCATTTTCAATTTGTATAAATGAATTGAATGCGTACGCTTCTGAGGAGATTAGCAAAGCAGTTTTAGTAAAAACCGCTGTAATTACAGAAAATGTTGCCATCGATGGAATGAAACAAGCATTGGTGCAAGGTACTGAAAAAGGGGTCGCTGTTTTATCCGTAACAAACGGTTATTTTGGAAGCGCGGATATGAAAATTGTATTTCCACCAGAAGCCAGTGTAATGGAACCAAAACTCAGGTCGTTGGGTTTAGGCAACAAAGTTGATGAATTCATCTTGTCACTTAACCGTGCCGCCGAAGATGCAGCTGCAACAGGAGCCAAACCAATATTTAATACTGGCATTAATGGTATGGTTGTCAAGGGTGCAATAAATATTATAAATGGTGGAAACGATGCTGCAACAAATTATTTTAAACAAGCAACTAAAGATCAGCTGGCTGCGCCATATCAAATTAAAATTCAGGCTTCATTAGATAAAGTGGGTGCAACCAAACTTTGGGCATCGCTTGCTACAGCCTATAACAAACTTCCGGGAGTTCAGAAACAGAATCCAGATTTGACCAAATATGTTACCCTAAAAGCGATTGATGGTTTATTTATTATGATTGCAAAAGAAGAACTGAAAATTCGTAAAGATCCAGCAGCCAGAACTTCCGATTTACTTAAGAAAGTGTTTTTGAAATAAGGTTGATTTTTCCTGGAAGGAACTAGTTAGAAAGATCCTTCCGGGAAGATTAGTTAATATTACTGACGGTTAAGATAATACAGCGAATTTAAATTACTTGGTTTTATATTAGTCTTCTTATTATCCTGGTTACAAAGAAAATAACGAATATGTTTGAAAAGTTGGTTAAAATTAATTGCTGGTCTAATATTAAATTCTTAAAACAAATTGCTGAAAATTTGTTGGAGAAATTGTATTGCTGTGAAATTAATTGCACCAAAATAGACAAAAGTGTATTGTTTGCTCATCACGGGCGTGGATGTACAATTGTTGCTTCCAAAATTTGCGAAAATGTGGTGATATTTCAAAATGTGTCTGTTGGATCGAATTTGAAATACAACAAAGTGAGCCATGAATGGGAAAATGTAGGCAATCCGGTTATTGGTAAAAATGTTATACTTGCTGATGGTGCAAAAGTCTTCGGGCCAATAACAATCGGTAAAAATTCAGTTGTGGGAGCAGGTGCAATTATTACGAAGAATATTCCTGAAAACAGCATTGCCTTTGGCGTTAATCAGTATAAGCACAAGGACAGAAACTATGATTTAATATTTAATTCAAAGGTGATAAATCACCATGAAATAAATGAAGCCAACAATAAATTAATTGCCGACTATCATCAAAAGAGGTAAGAAAAGTTAGAAAAAACAATACCGCAAAATCGGGTTGCCCGCCACGCGACAAAACAGTGACTTGAAGAGGGTTTAGCGCCACTTGTCCGGATTTCATAATCTGCGATTTCCCGATACATCGGGATTGGGCATTTTCCCCGCGACAGGTAACCAGGCCATGTACACCTTTTTAAGTGAACCTTTAATTTCCTTTGAAGGTTGATAAGGTCCCAACCTCATCTCTTCGAAAATTGAATGGAATCCGGAATCATTTTTATTTGTCCGATGAAGCAACCTGTGATTTCCGGATCACGGACTTAATTATGCTATTTTTGTTAGAATTTTGAATGGTACTCAATATTAGTTTTCCTGCAATTAAAGCATATCAACAAGAAATAATAATAAAATGATGAACAGAATAAATCAAAAATGGTTTAATACCATAATTTTAGGTGCATTGCTAATGTTAGGTCTTTTAATGTTTTCTTTTGTAAACATTAAAAATGAGACTCAAGCTGAAAGAATTGTGAATAAGGCAATAGGAATTGATACTCATAATCATATGGATGTCCCATTTGACAAAATGGAGTTCAAAAATCAAAAATACGATTTAAAAGGGGAAATAAAAAAATCTGGTTTTTCTGCCATCTGTATGACATTTTGTGTTGACCGACCTAAATTGGATTCGATCGGCGAATCTTATAATAGATTTATCGTCAGTTTAGACGAAATGGATCTATTATTAAAGAGTAACAATATAAGACGTGCGCTGAATTATTCCGATTTACAACTGGCCCATAAAGCAAATGAGCCCATTGTTATTCAATCTGTAGAAGGAGGTCATTTTATTGAAGATAAAATTGAAAGAATTGAAATTGCCTATAAAAGAGGGCTAAGACATTTAGGATTGCTTCACGACAATCAATCTTTCGTCCCTTTAGGAGATATTTATACAGACCCTGAACAGTTTGGGGGACTCACTGAAATCGGAATTAAGGTCGTGAAAGAATGTAATAGACTTGGTATTCTTTTAGACCTGGCGCATTGCAGTAATAAAGCCATAAATGATGCACTTAAAGTATCAACAAAACCAATTTTAATTTCGCATACCGGACTTAATACGCAATTGGGTACTAATGAAAAAATGGCAAAAATGATGATGCCAAGACTAATTAGTAAAGAACAAGCTAAAATTGTAGCAGACGCCGGTGGAGTGATTGGAATTTGGACACACCTTGCTGATTCTCCATTAGAATATGCCAAAAACATTAAAGCGATGGTGGATGTAGTTGGGATTGACCATGTTTGTATCGGAACAGACACTAAAATGACAACTCCTGAAAATGGTCATGAACGATTTGGCCAAAAAACAAATCAAGTCTGGGGAAATGAAAAAGGAGGTTTTTTGTTTTCAGTTGTAACGGCCATGCTTGAGATAGGATTTACCGAAGAAGAAATAATCAAAATCATCGGGGGAAATTATTGCCGGATATTTGACGCAGCGACAAGTAAAAAATAACAGCATGAAGTCCTGTTTAACAGATCTGGTATTTTCAGATTCTGAGTCAGTGAACTGATACGAAAAACTTGAGGCCCAAATCGGGTAGTCCGCCCAACAGTAAACATTGCCAAAGTGAGGCCCTCACGCCATCCTTGGGTGGCGGATACAGGTCCCGGATATTGCGGTTTCCGTCTTCTGATTGATGAGACAATTTTCCTGCAGATGGTAAGCCAGTCCATGTATCCTCTTTTAGATAAGCCTTTCATTTCCTTTGGAGTTTGATAAGTACCCACCTGATCTCTCTAAAAATTGAATGGAATCCGGAATCATTTTTATTTGACCAATAAAGCAACCTGTTATTTTCAGATCACAGATATAATTATGTTATTTTTGTTTGGACATTGATGATGCCTAAAGTGAAAATATAGGCAATATTGCGGTTAAATATTAATTATGTGCAAGTTGAATTTGAAGACTGATGAAACAAAAAGAACTTGAAGATTGGCTCAAAGATTTAGAAAAAATAATTCTTGATCTGAACATATCGATCAATAATGCGAAGTATCTTTTAACAGATAGTAATGACCTTCAAGATAAAATTAAGAAACATGGTTTCTTTCAGCATCATACCTATCAATTAAAATTTATTATTGTAATTCAACTTAGCAAAATCTTTGAAGATAGTGATAATCAAAAGAGAAATGTTTTAAAGCTGTTTAATAGATTGGAAAACGAACGTTTGGATAAAGGATTATCGAATCTTATAGCTGAAAACCAGGGAAAATTTAACAGATTTGAAAGCAAAGAACAGATATTGAAAGCAATCAATATTCTAAGAAATGAAATTGAAAACAACTCTAAAATAATTGAAAATTTAAAAAAAGCAAGGGATAACATTTATGCTCACAATGATCCTATTAAAAATATCCCGCATCTTAAATGGCCTGATTTAGAGCATCTAGTTAATTTAGCTTCAAGGATTTATAATGAATTCAATAATGGATTCTATGGTGCACATATGGAATTTAGTATGACAATGGATTGGAGTGTGAAAGACATCATTAGTAATTTAGCAATGTATAAGGAAATATTCAAGAAAAAACAAATCTTACCCTAAGGTGGTTTAATCGTGAATGTTTAGCCAATGCACAAGTCCCAACCCAAGCCTACCACGTTTAATTCGGGAACATTGTGACCAAATTTAAAAACGCATCTAATGAAAGTTTTACTTATTATTTTATCATTCTTCCCGCTGATACTCTCAGGGCAAAATAGATATTTTGATCCAGTAGTAAAAAATGATTCAGCAATAGTTGATTCTAAATATATTAGAGGGACCTGGTCAACTTATTTTCAAACGGTTAAAACTCCTCTTGGTGCGATTTTTAGATTGAAAATTATAACTGATTCAACTTATGTCATTCAATGGGGAGATTCATTGTCCTTAAAAACATTTCCGGTTGCATTTTACCTTGATGGGCATGAAACATGGATCCCAAAATTTATCGATGAAAATAAGGATTATATTGTAATGAGACAAGGTTGCGGTAATCCTTGTTGGATTGGATATTTTTTACCTTTAGACGATTCGATAAAACCTGGCATGTTTCATGAGTATCTGGACTATGATTTAAATAACAATCTGATTGTGTACGTAAAAAGCTCAAAAATTATTGGGATTACAAACATTAAAACGGATCAAATAGAAGATCATAAAATCGAAGGTTGTACCTCTGTTTTTTTAGGATATTGTATTGATAGCCTAACTATAAAGAACCGGATTTTAAAATTCAAATGGATTCCTGATACCATTAAAAATTCACAAAAGGGTGACTTTAAAACTGAAAAGATAAAAATATAACCGCCACCATCTAAGGGAAAAATGTAAATGCGGATTTCATAGGTAATTAAAGCGTGTAACATCTTGAAAATTCCCAAATCGCCAGTAGAATTCAACTTCAATCTTCCGCATTTTGAACGCACTCGAAGGTTGGCAATCGTTTTAGGACTTAAATTTTGAATGTAATGATATGAAAAAATTTAAAGGTATTAATAACTTAACCATCATTCTTTTGATGATGCAGAGTCTGGTCGCTTTTGGCAAGTCAATAGACCGGCATGCCCTGGTCACGCGCCATAATGTGGTAATGGATACCGTAAACATTATTTCTCCGCTTTCGGTTGGTAATGGCGAGTTTGCATTTACAGTGGATGTAACCGGATTGCAGACTTTTGAAACAGATTACAACCGTGGAATGCCCCTCTCGACCATGTCGCAATGGGGTTTTCATACCACCCCCAGCCCGAAAGGATTTACACTCGATAAATTTCCCCTTACAATGAAGGAATCGTATGGCCGTAAAGTGCCTTACCTCTATTATGAAAAGGGTAAATCGCCGAAAGAATGGGCTGATGCTGCCAATTATCTTTATGCAAATCCATCCAGAATACACCTTGGCCGCCTCTCGATGGTGTTAAAGGGTGCTGACGGGCATCTGGCAACATTGAAAGAACTCAAAGGGATTCACCAGGAACTGAATCTATGGACAGGTCAAATCAACAGTCATTTCATATTCGATGGCGAAACCGTTGAAGTGATGACATGCTGCCATCCTGAGCATGATCAGGTGGCAGTGCGCATTGAATCTGCGCTGATCCCAAAAGGGCAGCTTTCAGTGATGGTGGAATTTCCTTATGGCACCACTACATTCAAAGGAAATGGCGCAGACTGGAATCATCCGGAGGCCCACCAGACCATTATGACACGCAAAGGGTCCCGGCGGGCTGACTTCGCCCGAACATTGGATGCAGATCATTACCATGCAGCATTGCAGTGGTCAGAGGGGAGTACCATAAATCAAACCGCACCGCATAGCTGGAAACTTTCGGCACCAAAAAATACCCGTTTGATTGAATTTGTGGCTGCTTTTTCTTCCGAAGAATTGCCTGACATTTTACCCGGCATCTCAAAGACTGAAGTGGCATCAGTTGCCGGGTGGAAAGAGTTCTGGAGTGAGGGAGGTGCAATCGATTTGTCGGAAAGTAAAGACCCACGCTGGCATGAATTGGAAAGACGTATCGTTTTATCCCGTTACCTTACCCGGATACAATGTTGCGGCTCGTTGCCTCCGCAGGAAACAGGACTTACCTGCAACAGTTGGTTTGGCAAGTTTCATTTGGAAATGCATTGGTGGCATGCTGCACATTTTGCACTTTGGGGACGCAGCGAACTACTGGAAAAGAGTCTCCCTTTTTACAAACGCATTTTGCCTAAAGCCCAGGCGCAGGCCAGAAGCCAGGGATATGAAGGGGCCCGATGGCCTAAATGTGTTGGTCCGTCGGGAGATCCGGCACCCACTTATCTGGAAAGCTTTCTGATATGGCAGCAACCACACCCTATTTTTTATGCGGAACTGGCATACCGATCACACCCCGACCGGCAAACCCTGGAAAAGTACAGTGAGTTGGTTTTTGAAACCGCGCGATTCATGGCATCCTTTCCGGTTCTTGATAAAAAACGTGGTCAATATATGATTGGACCTCCGTTTGCGGATGCGGCCGAGATCTATTTTAGCGATCATGACCATCAATGGAACCCGACGTTTGAAACGGCCTATTGGCATTGGGGACTGGAAACAGCGCAGCGATGGAGGGAACGCATGGGTCTCCCAAGAGACTCCAAATGGGATGATATAATTGCCCGCCTTGCTCCTCTTTCAATAAAAGAAGGTTTGTACGTCGATGCAGAAACAGCAACAGGCACATTCACCGAGCCGGGGAGAAACACATCGCACCCGTGTATTCTCGCCCCCTTGGGAATGCTGGACGGCAGCATGGTGGACCGGGAGACCATGCGCCGCACATTGCACAAGATGATGGAGTCCTGGGACTGGAGCAATACCTGGGGATGGGATTATCCGATGATAGCTATGACTGCTGCCAAACTGGGAGAAGGAGAAACCGCCATAGATGCCTTGCTTATGGACAAACCCAAAAACACCTATTTGCCCAACGGACATAATACCCAGATGGGAGAAACATTGCGATTATATCTGCCCGGCAATGGAGGTTTGTTGTACGTTACGGCAATGATGGCTGGCGGTTGGGATGGAGCTCCCAAAATTAATGCACCCGGATTCCCGGCAAATGGACAATGGGTTGTTCATAGTGAAGGGCTAAATCCGGCCCCTTGAACGAAATTAAATATCAATAAATTTGGATACTTGCAAACGCGAAAGGCGATTGATGTTTTTGTAAAGGCGATTAGTAATCTTACAAAGGCAATTGATGTTTTTGTAAAGGACAATAGGAATTCATCAAAAAAAACCTATACTGTAGCTGCGAATTTAATGCTCCTATAAATCTTTTCAAAAATGGCCAATGCAAAATAATATCATCGAACATCTTAGAAAATATATTGATCTGAATGAAAGTGAGATTCTGATTTTTAATCAGCTTACAGTTACCCTTCATTTAAAAAAGAAGGGTTTTATCAACAAGGAGAATACGATATGCAAAAACTTGTACTTTGTTGAAAAAGGGTGTTTGAGAATGTTTTTCGTCAATAAAAAAGGGGTTGAGCAGATAACCCAGTTCGCCCTGGATGGCTGGTGGATTTCAGACTATCAAAGCTTCATCAACAATTCGCCATCCGATTATTCGATCCAGGCAATTGAAGATTCCAGAATAATCTTGATTGACAACCAAAATCTTGAAATTTTGCTCTCCAAAATACCCCGGATGGAACGCTATTTCAGAATAATGATGCAAAAAGCGGTAGCCGGAGCGCAGCTCAGGTCGAAATTATTGTATGAGATGTCAAAAGAGGAATTTTACCTTCATTTTAGCACTTCATTCCCCGAATTTATGATGCGGGTACCTCAATATATGATCGCTTCTTATCTGGGGCTTACCCCTGAGTATTTAAGTGAATTGCGTAAAAAAACCATCTGACATGAATTTCTTAATCCAGTTTAATTTTTAAAAGCTCTCTGCCGGGTACTTTTGTACAAATAATTGGAAATTTAATTGAAATTACGATGAGTAAATTAAGTGAAAAGTTTTTTGAGGTCACAGCGCATGAAGGTGTTGTATCGATCATGTCATGGGGTGTGGAACCTCATCTGGTGAACACCTGGAATTCATATCTGGTAGTAACTGATGATGAACGTATTTTAATTCCGGCGTACGGATTTCGGAAGACTCAAAAAAATATTGAGGTAAACCACAAGGTTAAAATCTCTTTGGGAAGCAAAGATGTATTGGGTTACAAAGATTATCCCGGAACGGGCTTTATTATTGATGGAAGTGCCCGTTATCTGGAATCGGGTGAAGAATTTGACATGATGAAAAGTAAATTTTCATTTCTCACCCGGGTACTGGAAATAACTGTGGATAGTGCAAAACAAATGTTGTAGAGACAAGTGCCTTATCGCTATAACGATAATTACCAGACAGAAGTTCTGACTGCACCCTTTTCCAGGCGCCAGGGTTTGAAATTCAGTTTGTTTTGGCATTGTTACAGATTATAGTATTAATATTATCGTCAAAGAATAATAATTTGAATAGGGCACCAATTAATCCGGCGAAAAATAACCAATAGAGTATTTTATCGAAATTCTATTTAGTGTCCGGAATCAGATCCGGGCAATCGCTGGACTTGAAAAAACATACTTATCTTTGTCGTAAGTAACGTTTGTCCTGATTATGATCTTAACTTTTGGAGATAAGGATACTGATTCAATTTGGAAAGGGATTCGGGTGAAAAATTTGCTGCTTGAAATACAAAATATTGGTCGTCGGAAATTAAGGATGCTGAATAACTCTCAAACTATTACCGGTTTGAGAATTCCACAATCCAGTAGGTTGGAGAAATTAGGTGGTCATCTTGATGGATTTTACAGCATCCGGATTAATAATCAGTGGTGGATAATTTTTCAATGGATTGAAGGACAATCGGAACAGGTTAAGATTGTTGATTATCATTAAAAGTACGTTTTATGGAAATTTTAGCAAATGTACATCCGGGAGAGATTCTTTTGGAAGAGTTTCTAAAGCCAATAAATATTAGCGCATATAAATTATCGAAGGACATTGGAATTCCTCAAACAAGGACTTCCGCTATTTTAAAAGGGGTGCGAGGCATAACTGCGGATACTGCACTTAGATTAAGTCTCTATTTTGGTACTTCTCCGAAATTTTGGTTAGGATTGCAGGATGATTTTGATTTAGAGGAGGCATTTAAGAATAAACAAACTGAATTGAATAAAATTAAGAAGGTTGGAGTATACTCAGCTGACTTGTAAACCAAAGGTTTACAAAAACCAGAATCACCAGACAAATGTTCCGACTGCACCCTTATCCAGAGAAGCAGTGGCTGTTTGATGTTCACACTGAATATTGAATTTTTTCGTACCCCCGCTATTATTCTGCACGATCAGAACCTTTTTCCCTTCCGGTGTGGTGAAGGCCACATTGGGAAGTGTATCACTGGTATTTGATCCGATGCGAACCGATCCGGGCCGCACCTGTTTTGCGGCTTGAGCCAGAATATAGTAAGCAGGATTTCGGGTCACCATGTTTCCATTTATCGTAATCATTCCCAGGCATTCGGTACACCCTCCGATGGTATGGGGATTATTCCCTGGATCTGCAGCCAGGTTCCATTCCAATACATTACGGCACCAGTTCCGTGTTCCCCCAATGATCAGGGTACGCACATGCCACGCCAGATCCTCCTTAAGATTACCCGGAGCACCTACCCATTGTTCTGTAAAATAAAGATTTTTATCAGGATGGGCATTATGCACGACGGTAAGCGCCTCAATCTTTCCGCCATAAAGATGAAAAGCAGAACCATCGACATACTGTGCCGCCTCCGGGTCGTTGAGGATTGCTAAGGGATAATCGGGCCGGTCGGCATTATGATCGTAAACGATGATTTTGGTTTTAAGACCGGCATTCTTAAAGGCAGGACCCAGACTTTGTTTGATGAACAGCGCCTGATCTTGGGCGACCATATACATACTTGGCGTATTTCCCGGATGGAGCGGTTCATTCTGAATGGTTATCGCATCAATTGTAATCCCTTCAGCCTTCATTCCCGCAAGATATTTAACAAAGTAGCGGGCATAGGCATCAAAATACTCTTTTTTTAAACTTCCCCCCTTGCTATTGTTATTCGTTTTCATCCAGGTTGGGGCGGACCAGGGTGAACCCAGTATTTTGATAGCCGGATTGATCGCCAGGATCTCCTTTAAAACGGGGATAAGATCGGTCTTATCTGCATCCAGTGAAAAGCGGGACAATAAATTGTCGGTATCACCGGCAGGAAGATCATCATATGAAAAGACCCGGTCGTCCAGATCAGATGCCCCGATGCTAATGCGCAAATAACTGATTCCAATGTTGTTTCCATCGGTCGCAAATAATTCTTTCAGGAGTGCGGCACGACTTCCGGCATCCATCCGGTGAAGCAGTGTTGCGCTCCCACCAGTGAGGCAATTTCCAAACCCATCAATTGACTGATAGGTCTGACCCGGATCAACCAAAATGGTCGGATCCTGGCTGATCTTGTTTTTACCATTAAAAATGAACCGTTGCGGCTGAAACAAAACATTTGATTCGGGACTTGTCAGCCACAGAGTCCCTTCCGGCTTCGAAGAATCTTTTGGAACAGAACCAATGCTTTCGAACGTGGCGAAAAGGAAGATAATAACAATCGTGTATTTCATATTCTTCTAATTAAGGGCTGCTAAAATAGCCTCAAATTATTATTATTCAGATAACTATCAATTATTTTTTTCTCATTGAAGTGCAATGGAAATTGAATTGCCATCGCATAATTCATGCACCTAAATATCACCAACAAAAGTGAAAATCCTGAACCAACGGTCAGCGAAGCTAAAGGATTTAATCTGAATAACCCCCAATAAAGCGAAGCTAAATTGGGGCGGGTATTGAATCAAGTAGAAACCGGAACCCTCAAAGGGTTCAATATTAATATTTAAATTTTATATTCAGCCCACTGCGGGGCTGCTAACATGTGTTGTTCTTTAGCCCCAGTTCCGCAAGCTACACCGGGGGTTATTAAAATTTAACCACGTTGTGGTATGATATTTTCTCAGAAAACCTTAATTAAAAACATTATAAGTTTGCATTCCAAAAATCAGGTTCACGCAGGTTTCGCAGATTATAGCAGCCTATTCTTTAATCTGCATTGATCAGCGATATTAGCGGGCCAAAATATGGTTATAAAAAATTTAAGTGTTTATTTAGGCATTACGACCTTGTTCCTTCAACACCAGTGCAACTTTACCAGATAAAGGTAGCTACGGAGCCGGCATCAATGATAGGGGAAGTCCATTTGGTTTTGTACCGCAGATTGAATATTGCGGCTCCTGCCCCATCGTTTTCCACAATTAAAACTCTTTTCCCCGCAGGGGTTAGGAATGCGGCACTATTAAAAATGCCCGTTGAATTGCTTGCAATCCTGACAGAACCTGCCGGAACAAATTTAGATGCATGTGCGACAATATAATATCCGACATTTCGGGTATAGTTGCTGCTGGTATTTATTGTGATTGCCCCTTTACAGGTATTGCAGCCGCCCGAAGTATGAGGTTGATAAGCAGCATCGCTGGCCAGGTTCCATTCCAAAGCCACCTTACCCCAGTTAACCATGGTGCCAATGATCACATTTTTCTCATGCCATTTTAAATCACCTCCAAAATCACCTGTTGATGCAGTATATTGTTCGGTGAAATAGACGTTTTTATCCGGGTAGGCATTGTGAAGGGTAGATAATGCACTGATATCACCTGCATAGAGGTGAAAAGCAGAGCCATCGATATATTGATTTGCAGCAGCATCACCCAAAACCGTGAGCGGGTAGACCGCCTGATCACAATTGTGGTCATAAACAACAATTTTGGTTGTCAGGTTTGCTCCATGAAAGGCCGGTCCCAGGTTATTCTTGATAAAGGTAGCCTGGGCCAATGCCGTCATTACCAGGCTGGGATTATTATATGGATTCAGTGGTTCATTTTGAGGAGTAATTGCTGTAATGGTAATCCCCAATGCCTTCATTTTCTGGATGTATTTTACAAAGTACTGCGAATAAACCGCGTAATAGGCCGGCTGTAAACTACCTCCAACGAAGCTGCCATTGTCTTTCATCCAAACCGGAGCGGACCATGGTGTAGCGATAATCTTTATTGAAGGATTTATCGCTAAAATTTGTTTGAGCAAGGGGACTAAATCAACTGTATCAGCGGCCAGACTGAAGTTGGTTAAGTTCGGATCTGTCTGACCAGCCGGCATATCATCATAGGAGAAAGGTGCATTATTTAAATCGGAGGCGCCAATGCTGATTCTCAAATAACTGATTGATATTGAGGTGGTGTCTGCTCCAAATAACTCCTGCAATAGTTTTTGTTTGACCGATGAACTCAATGAATTAATTACCTGGGCGCTTCCGCCGGTAAGGGCATATCCGAAACCGTCAACAGTCTGAAAGACCTGGGTATCGTCAACCAAAATTGTTGGGTAAGTGTTTGCCACAGAATCAAATCCCAGTACGGTGGTTTGTTTTGCAAGCAATACCGATTGATCCGATTTTGTCAGCCAAAAGGCCACATCATTCTTCACCACCGGGGTTGGTTTAACTGGCACGGGAGTTGGGACGACGGATGATTTGGAACATTTTAAAAAGACAGCAGCCAGGAGGATCAGCAGGATCAGGTTTCTTATTATTCTCATTCGGGATTTTCTGTTTGACATAAATTACAAAATTAATGATAAGCACTCTATTTTTTTGATTTCTCCAGTGACCTTTTGGAGAATTTATTTTACATCCTAAATCATTATGCAACAATTAATTGTGCAATACGGCTAACCCTGTGCCTCATTGGCTCGTCGTTGATCCAGATCTTTTTTCATCTGTTCGGTTGTTTTGGAGTCGATCCTGTAAAAAATCATAAACAGGGCGCAAGACATATATAAAATCCCCGGAATAACTGAAACCAGTAATTTTATTCCGGTGATGGCTGTATTGTTTTGAACAACGTTGGGGACGAAACTTGATACGGCTAATATCCATCCTGCGATGGCAGCGCCAATTCCCCATCCGGCTTTTTGAGCAAAAACTGCAGCCGAAAAATACAAGCCTGTTGCACGACGTCCGGTTGTCCATTCGCCATAATCGGCCGAATCTGCAATCATGGTCCAAAGCAATGGAACCGCAGGTGCATAAGCCATTTTGGCAATAATGTTGAAAATATAAATAGTTGTCAAATCGTTAATGCCGGGCAAATAGATAAGCATAAAAAATAATCCGGAAATTAACGAACTGCCAATAAAAACATTTCTGTTCCCAAATCGTTTGGCCAGCGGTTTTGACAAAGGTAATGCCACAATCAGGGCAACGGTGCCGATTACATTAAACAGCTGGACATTATTTTCGCGCCCCAGGTAATATTTGAAATAATAGGCAATCGCCGCATTCTGCATGGCAAACATGATGAACGAGATGATCCCTACCAGAGCCAGGATGACCCATGCCTTGTTGGTGAATAAGTTCCGGATGTCTTCTTTTAACGAATCCTTTTGGGCTTTGGGCGGCCGGACCCTTTCTTTGGTTGTTTTGAATGTGATGAAGAAGAAAACCAGGCTCAGGCCTGCAAATAAGAAGACGGTATACTGAAATCCCCGGGCCTTATCTCCGCCGCCGAAAAATTCGGCAAGGGTAAGCGCCAGACCAGTCACCACAAATTGACCGGTAAACCCGGCGATAAACCGGTAAGTGTTTAGTCCGGCACGTTCATAAGTGTCGTCGGTCATTACTGCACCAAGGGCGGAATAGGGTAAGTTAATGGCAGCATAGGCGGTCATTAAAAGGACATAGGTTGCCCCCGCATAAACAATCTTTCCAACCTCGCCCAGGTGGGGTGTTGTAAATGTTAAAATGGCCAAAACTGCATAGGGTATAGCGCCAAACAGGATATACGGACGGAATTTTCCCCAGCGTGTAGTGGTCCGGTCGGAAACAATGCCGATGACCGGATCGATGGCCATATCCCAAAATCTGGCCACGAGCATGATCGTTCCTGCAGCAGCGGCAGAGATCCCATAAATATCGGTATAAAAGAACAGGAGCCAGAATCCAACCATATCCCACACAAAGTGCGATGCGGTATCACCCAAACTATATCCAATTTTTTCTTTAAGCGAAAGTTTCGTTATAATTTCATTCATTGTCAGGAGTTTTAATGATTATAAATGAGATCTATGTATTTGAGATTATATGTAATTGGAATAATTAAATGCAGTACATTTCATAAATCAGGTTTTACCAATTCTCAAACTTAGCCACTCTGCGTCTTTGCGGGATTTTTCCTTTAAATCCCGCGCCAAGTCACAATGAGGCATCCTGGTCATGAGATAGCTGCATCTTCATTTTCACCCTGGTGATGCACTTTACCCCGGCGCAAAATCAATGCTTCCCTGATTTCATGTGATTTTTCTTCAGAGACATCATATTTCCACATGATCAGAATAGCCAGTATACCGGTTATCACCGGGATTATAATATCGGCCATTCGCAGGTGAGTTATGGTTTCAGCTGTTTGTACGGTTGCGTTCTGGTCGAAGCCCACCCAGTTTAAGACAGCGCCACTGGTGAGCAACGCAACGGCAGTACCCAGTTTCACCATCCACCAGTAAACTGCACCAAAAGTCCCTTCGCGACGTGTGCCGTTGTTCAATTCATCCAAATCGCAAACGTCAGCAGTCATCGACATCATTAAGGTAAACAGGCCGCCGATACCAAAGGAGAGAAAAGGGATGGGCAGAAACATCAGAAAAGGATTGGCAGGATTGAAACCCCACCATTTTAAGATGTACCCGACCATTGAGATTAATGTAGCTATAATAAATGCGTTTTTCTTGCCGATTTTTTGTGAAATTAAGGTAATTACGGGGATCACCAGAATGGCCGTAGCCACGGCGCTAATGGTTCCAAACCACGCCGGCCATTGCCCTGCCGCAGCTGTATTTCCGTTGAACAGGTAGAATATAATTATGAAAAATGCAAATTGAGCGATGGTTTGAAACCCATTAAAAATCAGGAAAGTTGCACCGCATAATTTAAGAAAAGGCTTGCAGGTGATGGTTTGTTTGATTGCTCCAAAAAATTCGGTCGTATTGGCTGCAATATCTTTCCAGGATAGCTTCGATTTACCACTTGTTTCGGGTAAAACCAATTCTTTGCAGAACAGCGCAGGTAGTATTCCCAGAACCATGCATAATCCTCCAACCCACAGTGAAAGGTTTCGTGCCCCGGCCGGAGCAGAGGGATAAAATCGCTGATCGTAAATGATGACCCAGAACCATGGGGCGATCATCCATGCTATTTGTCCCATCCACTGGGAGACAGCCATCAGCCTGGTCCGCTCATGATAATCGGAACTCATTTCATAACCCAAACCAATCAGGGGCGCCGCAAAAATGGTATAACCCACATAGAAAAGCAAGGATAGCCCTAAAAAGTAAAAGAAGTTGTACACCTGGGAATTTTCCGGGTAGAGCTGCCACATCACCATAAAGGTTAAACCGGTAATGATGCTTCCCAAAAAGATATAAGGTTTTCTTCTTCCCCAGCGTGAACGGGTATTATCGGAGATATATCCCATGATCGGATCAATAATTGCATCCAGGAGGCGGGGAAGGGCTGCCAGTAATCCGGCAAGTAACGGATTCATTTTCAGCGCTAAAATCAGAATAATCATAAATACACCCAACGCAGCCGGAAATAACTGGTTCGCAAGGTGACCTGAGCCAAAAGCAATTTTCTGTCCAAAAGGGACAACATCCTCCGGAGCAGTTTTGAAGTGAGCCATTTGTTTAGTTTTTAATTAAGTGTGATCATTAGCGCATTACTTTCTTTGGTTTCCGGTCGACTGTAAAAAGACCCCAGTGCTTTTCGGCACCCATACGGTTATCCGGATCGCCTTTCCAATCTTCGTCAAAGGCTTCAAAGAAAAAAGTGGTGATCTTCATTTTTGCAGTCCATTCCATGAGTTGCTTATAATAGTGTTCCTGCTTCAGTTCACTGGCACGGTCCCCAAACTCTGAGGCCACAGATGCCCAGCCGGCTTCACTGATTACAATCTGACTATCCGGAATTGAATCGCGAACTTTCTGCACGTTTGCAATGGAGTATGACAGCCCTTGCTCAATATCTTTCCCCTCCCAAACAGGATAAATATGAATGGAAATAAAATCGAGTTCTTTTGCCAGCTTTGAACCGTGAGCTGCCCACCATTCATAATTATCGGCCACAGTAACAGGCTGGGAAATTTCTTTCTTTACTCCTCTTACATAAGTAATTACGGTATCGACACTTACTTTGTGATCGTTCCAGCCGACCAAGGCTTCATTGCCAACATTTACCGCAACCACGATCCCCGAATACGTGTTTGCAAGCCTGATGCCCCGGCTGATTTCCCGTAAATTGGCGACCTTGTTTTTTGCAAGCGTCTCAGCCGGAATGGGTTCCTTTAACCAGGCACACCCCTTATGGTTGCTAAGCTCGGCATTCAGCCAGATCCCAAGCATCACCTTCAGTGGGATCTTTTGTGCGCGAATAATCCTCAGAACTGATTCTGAATTCTCCCCGCAGTCATAAAGTCGGATTATTCCGAATCCCGATCTTTTGGTTATCAGGTTCAGGTCTTCGAGTATTTGTTCGTCGGTTGGGCAAATTGCCCCTTCGCCCCTGTCGGGATGTTGTCCCGACCGGAATCCTGAATAACTGACTGCTTTGGAAACACCGGCCAGCAGATTCTGATGTGATTGATGAAGATTGATCCGGTTCTGAGTTGAATTCTCTTTTCCCTTTCCATACGAAAAAATGCAACTCCAAAAGAAAAACAGAATCATCAAGCTGAGTTTAAATCTTAGGACTATTTGTCTCGTTTTAAGTTTCATTCGTTAACATTTAATTGCTGAATGAGACCTCCAGTCTGAGGCAGTCGCCGGTACGCTGGAATATCAGGTTACTCAATTCGCGTGTAATCGTGTGGCCCGAAATCAATATCTGTTTCCCATCATTTAAGAAAACCACTATTTTATCCTCATCCGATGCCGTGTAAACGACCGGAACCTGACAAAAGGTAAAACCAAACTGACCCTTATGAAGGATTATTTGCTGATTTACCCCTTTTAAATCAAAAAAGTCAAATACAGTATCCTCCCTCAACAATTCATCGGAATTAAATAAGGAAGACTGGAATACAATTTGTCCTTTTTGGACATGAACTCCGATTTCATGCATCCGCGACACGAAGTCCTCTTTCACCTGGCCGGTCATCCCCGGCTGCTGTGCCCCTGCATTAGCCGGTGTATGCGAATAGGCATCCGTGGGAAAGGCACCATAAAGTTCAGGCGATTTATATAATCCGATGCCTGCCTTTATTTCGTAGTAGTGATCTTTTATTCTGTCAATAATTGCCGGATCGGCCCCTTCATCCACCCCTCGGAAATAGCACTCCTGTGCGGCAAGCAAAAGTTTGGAAACCATATGCCAGTAAATGCTACCCAATCCTTCGTAGCCATAGAAAGCGCCGGAACGGCCGGTGAACGACTGATGGTCGAAAAGTTCAAGGAAAATAGTCAGAACCAGCTCTTTTTCTTCGGAAAGAAGCGCAGCATATTTGGTCTGATCCAGCTGGTTCAACGCATTTTCCAGCGTCCCGGCATTGCGGAATGAACCGTTAAAATGGCAGTTCCCCAATTCATCCTTGCTCAAAATGGATAAATCGTTATCTGCAATTAATTTGCTGAGCAATTTCGAATCGGCAACCTTCCCTGCCGGGATATTATTTTTGTGGATAAACAGCGGTAACTGGCGATCGGGATAAAGGAGGTAGCTATATTGATCGGGGCGAAATAAAGCACTATTTTTTAAAGAATTAAGGACATCCAGACTTTCATGAACCGATAAGTATCCGGAACTTAGAACAGCCACCTGCCCTTCGAGCATTTCGTACAAATAGCGGATTGAAATGCGTTGGTCTGAAAAGGAGATCAGGTTGTAGGCGTGATAAAGGCCATCCTCCCGTTTATTGACCCTGATGGACTGATCCATATACCTGATACCAAGCTCCATGAATTCAATAAGGGTTTTCGTCTGTATGGCCTTTTTGGTGCCTGAGAATGAATTTTGATAAACGGAGTTTCTGTAATCAGATCCTGCCTGTCCCAGGTAATCTGCAAAACGCCGTCTTTGGCCAGTTGAAAACCCGGATTCTATGAGGGCTTTATTTTCAGCAAAAAGGGTGAATACTTTATTAAACAAAGACTTAACCTCTTCTGAAATGATCAGTTGGTCAAGGGATGTTTCATGGAACTGTTCAGACCAGAATTTCAGGAACCGCCGTAAATAATAGAGTGTAACCATTGATGTTCCGTTGCCAACAAGAGCATTGTTGGCATCGTTCCACTCAGGTCGCTGGGTATTGAGCCAGATACCGGCTTCAGGAATAAAATTGGTGAGTTTGGCCAATAATGTGATCAGAATTTTTTCGGCCAGGTTTACCCGGTAAATCTCACCAGTGCCGCTTCTGAGCAATCGTCCGTCAGCTCCGGTTTGTCCGGTTAGTTCCCTGACCTTATCGTTTAAGGAAAAATCAAAATCAATCGTCTCTTTGGGATTTTTTACGATTTCGGAGTATGACTTTATTCGGTATGGAACATTGGCAAAAACGAACAACTCCTCCTGAAGCAAGGAATCGAGCTTGCCAGGGTGAAATTCGACAGATAATTCAAGGAATTTCTGAAGGTAAATAATCTGATGGTCTCCCCAATACCCGATATATGCCCACGCATCGTGCGGATCAGGAGATTCCCAGTCGATCCCTTCGCGGGTGATCCGGTATGGATTATATCCGTCGGCGGTGGTAGCATTTACGAATTTGGTGATCATCCCTTCCAGAAATTCGGGATAGGAAATGCTCAGCGCTTCCCAGTTCTGAAAAATATCGCGCCAGTTTCCCTGATAGTTCAGTTTTACCGAGCCGTCTTCATTTTTTGTTTCAATCGAGAACTGATTCCACGGGCGACTTGGATCGCCATGGCGGCGGCTAAAGGTGAGTGAAAGATATTCGTAACAAATCCGGATTAGCACTGGATCAGCAGCGCTTTGAGCCAGTTTAATCAGCTCCTGATAATTTATTTCGCCGGGCAGCTGGCCGAGCCAGATCTCCCTTTTCCGGCTTGTCTCCCTGTTGATTTGCCCGACGAAGAGCCGGAAATCAGCTGTGTCGACCTGGTAATTATTGGTGAATATTCCACCCCGCATTACATTGAAAAGTGTGTTCGAGAAATGGCGGGCAGAGCACAATTGGTCGCTTCCCATCTGCATTCCATCGGCCCCGGATGCAATTTTTTTAAGGTTTGTGGTTCCCTTGCTGATATCGGCATTCAACAGTTTGGCAATATCTGTGGTGGTTTTTAAACTCAGATTGAGGTTTGCTACGGCTCCACTTCCCTGATTGATCTCAGCGACAATCATCCATTCCCTCGGAGCATCTTTTTCAAGCTTAAAATTCTGACAGGTAAAGTATGCGCCCCGCCTTGCCCTGATGTCGGTTTCAGTTTCAACGGGCTCCCCTTTTTTGAAGTTACCAACCTGATTTTCTGATAAAAGAATTTTCGTATCGCGGTCAAGGCCGCATAACCAAACGGTTGTTGCCTTAAGCGACTCACTCGGTTCGGGCCTGTCGATTGGAATTGAGCTCAGCAAATATAATCCCAGCCGCGTTTCCTCAAGCAATTCCGACTTTTTATAGGCATCGAGTAAGTTGCTGTAGGTATTCTGGAAATCGTAATCGATGCCACATGGGAGGATGTTCTTTATTCCATCAAGAATATCAATGGTTAATGGTTCACTTTGGAGATTGTTCAGCGCCGATTTTTTAATAAATCCAAATTTCTCGCTGTTATACCAGCCATATTGGAAACCAACTCCCAGATCAATATTATTTTCTTCGAAGATGATCTTGTTGCCATAAATGCTTTTATACAGATTCCGCTCAATTGCATAAATCGTTTCCGACTCTACGGTAAACGGCTCCCAGAGGTAAGATTTTCCATCTTTACCAACCAGCAGGCAGGTTTTGCTCCCTGTCAGATCCCTGTAGTCATGAATCTTATCAACGGTATAATAGGGAAACAATGCATTGTTGCGGTCCTTCCGTCCGGCGGAGAGCGAGCCATTACTCGAAATATACATCCAGTGATCGGAATCGCTGACAATGGACATAAAGAAATCAGGCATTCTGTTATAGTTGCTGATCTTGTAGAATTTCTCATTTTGAATCTCTACAAACTCACCTTTAACTTCTTGTTTGATGCAGTTTACCACTGCATTTCCCAGATAGATGGTTTTTTGGCTCATTCTTATCAATTATTTTTTCTGGTAAATCCTGACATAATCAACATACATGGTCTGAGGAAATGCCGCATCGTCAATCCCTTTTGCGTTTCCCCAGGCACCCCCTATGGCTACATTTAAAATCAGGTAGAATGGTTTATTGTATGGCCATTTTGTTTCACCCAATCCTTCGTTTTTATAGGTGAAATAGCAGTTGTCATCAACATAGACTTTCAGTATTTCCGAAGACCATTCCAGGATGTAGTTGTGAAAGTTTTCAGTGGCACCGGGGACCGTGATGACCCCTGTTTTTTGGTTTCCAGCCTGCCACTGATAATCTTTTGAATGGGCCGATGCATGAATAACATTTAAGTCGTACCCAACATGTTCCAGAATGTCAATTTCTCCAACTTCAGGCCAATTGCCATCTTTGAACGACCACCCACCGGGCATCATCCAGATGGCGGGCCAGGTTCCGCGTCCTTTAGGTAGTTTGGCACGAACTTCGATTCGTCCATATTGCCATGCAGTTTTCGAAATTAACCGTGCCGAAGTATATTTCTTTCCCTCTAAATCTTCTTTGATTGCAGTAATGGCTAAGCTCCCATTTTCGACTTTGGCATTTTCTTTTCTGCCTATAGTATAACACTGTGCTTCATTATTTCCCCAGCTGGCTGCATTTCCTGCGGTATCATAAATCCATTTGGTCGGATCGGGCAATCCCAAACCATTAAATTCATCATTCCAAACAAGCTGCCAATCTTTACCATCTGTCTTTGAATAACTGATGACCGGGGAAGACTCATGCTCTCTGATCATTGTAAAGGTCAGTTTATCAAAAATCACTGCTCCCTTTTCAATATGAAGTTTAATAAAATGTGTTGAAGGGGCCAATTGTGCACCATCCTTTTGTACAAAACCCGGATAATCTGAACCTTTTCCACCAATAAGCATATTCCCGCTAACATTATAAACCCGGCCGTCGATGTTGTCAATATTATCTTCGATCCAGCAGACAGCCTGTTTCTCAGAAGAATTTTTTGCATATAACCGGATGTTGTATCTGCCTGTCACAGGAATATTGATTTTGTAACAAAGCCAGGAATCGTTATCCTTAGTTTGTACCGAAACTACATTCTTCTTCTCATTTATAATATCGATATTCCCCGAGTTACTGATATAAGACTCTGCCTCAACCGTTAGAGTAGGAGTTTCCATCTTGCGTTCATTTTGACCGACGCAACCATGAATAACTACAGATAAAGTAAGAAGTGATAAAGCATACAAAACTGCAGCTACTCCTTTATGTATTGTTCGATATAGCATAAAAACGGTTTTCTATATAATAGTATTTCAAAAAAATTGAATACCTATTTTACTAAAATGGCTTCCAGTTCTTCCAGAGATTTTCCTTTTGTCTCAGGTAATAATTTCATCATTAGCAACAGACCCACAAAAGCGAAGACTCCATACAAAAGGAAAGTGCCGGTACTCCCTAATTTGGCCAATTCCCACGGAAATATCAGCTGAACCATAAAGCTGACCGCTGAATTCAGGAAGCCGACAAAAGAGATCGCCAAACCCCGGATATAATTTGGGAAAAGCTCAGAAAACAGTACCCACATTACAGGTCCCAGAGAAACAGCAAATGAGGCAACAAACCCCAGAATGCCGATCAGAATCAGCGTTGGATTCATTTTTATTGCAGCTGCAATGAACTCCGATTCATATTTCTTTTCCATATCAGCTCCAATAGCGGCAGTTACCTCGTTCTTAAATTGGGTATCGCTGTTAAACATTTTATTTTTCAGCGGACCAAGTTGGTTAACATTAATCGCTGCGGGTAATTTTGAAACGGTTGCATCAGTCAATGTATAAGTAGCCGCATTAAAACCGTATGCTAACAGGAACATGCTTAATGCAATACCGCTGATTCCAAAAGCGAGCAACGGTTTTCTTCCTAATCTGTCAATCAGGACCATTGCAAGGATAGTAAATACGACATTTATGAGGCCGACAAGGATTGCCTGGATAAACGCTGCATCGGTTCCAATACCGGATTGCTCAAAAATCATTGGGGCATAAAAGAATACAGAATTGATCCCTGTTATCTGCTGTAAAATGGAGATCACGATCCCGATGATTAGGACCAGTCTCATTGCCGGTACAAACAACTCTCTGAATGAGACCTTTTCTTTTGTTTTGGTTTCCTGTAAGGTCTTCTCCAATTCAACACTTTGCTGAATTTCTGCAACTACCTTGATCGCAGTCTCTTCGTCACCCAATCGTTTCATGATATTCAAAGCTTCTTCAAATCTTCCTTTCATAATCAACCATCGTGGGCTTTGAGGAACGATTAGCAAAAGGAAAAAGTAAAGAGTGGCAGGGAAAAATTCAATTCCGAGCATCCATCTCCAGTTGAATTCCCTGATTTTTAAAGAATGTACCCAGGAGGCATCAGACTGAGATAAATGAACAATCAGATAATTAGTAAAAAATGCTGCCGAAATTCCAACGACAATATTTAGCTGATTAAAAGAGACTAATTTACCTCGTTTCTCTGCAGGAGAGATTTCGGCGATATACATTGGAGCCAATATTAAGGAAGTTCCTACTCCAACCCCGGCAATCATTCGGGCAATCACCAAAATTATAAAAGTCGGAGCCACTGCGGAGAGCAGTGCGGAAAAAGCGTAGAGTAAAGCGGCGTATTTTAATACGATTCGCCGTCCAAAACGGTCACTTACCGGTCCTGCAAACATCATAGCAGCAGTTGCAGCCAGCGATAATGAGGCCACTGACCATCCCAGTTCAATTTTAGAGAGGTGAAACTCAGGCTCAATAAATTTTATTACCCCGGAAATAACAGAGGCATCAAAACCCATTAAAAATCCACCCATTGCGATGATCAAAGCAATCAGAACGATGGAACTTTTTTGTTTTTTCATAAGACAGGTATAGAAATGTTAGGACTAATATTATTGATAAACCCTGACGTAATCAACCTCCATGGTCGCATCAAGAAATGCTGGATCAATGTCACCACCGAAATTTCCACCCATAGCCAGGTTTAAAATAAGATAAAAATCATGATTAAATGGGGTACTTTCCGAATTTATAACCGTGTGATACAAGAATTTATCCACATAAAATTTAAGAACGGATGGGGACCAGACGAGTGAATAAATATGAAATTTGGATGTAGCATCAGGTATCATGGTATATCCACCATCTGCATTACCCCCTGATCTACCCGGATAATGGAGAGTTCCAAATATTTTATTCTGCTCAAAACCCCGGTGCTCCATGATGTCGATTTCACCGCAGGCTGGCCATTCGGGATGACCAGGGTCGCAACCCAGCATCCAGATAGCCGGCCACGGGCCTCTTCCTGAGGGAAGTTTAGCCCTCACCTCCACCCTGCCGTAAGTAAATGCAAACTTTTTCTTTGTTTGTAATTTGGCGCTGGTGTAACCAGCATCCTGGTAATGTTCTTTAATCGCCTTAAGTTTTAACACACCCCCCTTAACGATTGCATTTTCAGGTCTGTCGGTATAATACTCCATTTCATTATTTCCCCAGCCACAATTTTGAGGACAACCTGTACCCATATCACAATTCCATTTTGTGCTGTCCGGTAGTCCTGATTTGCCAAACTCATCAGACCAAACCAATTTGGTGAATTTTGATTTCTCTTTGGTTATATTTTTCTGAGATGAATCATCAGGAATTGGGATATAGTAATCCGGATAAGCCAGTTGTGCTTTTGAAATAGGCCCTACCCATGGAATTGCCAGCGTCAGAAAGATGCAACAGACCCGTTTTCTTGGTGACATCATTTTTAATTGTTAAATACGTTATCCGTAATTGAACCAAAATTTAATCTTGTCTATTGAAATACTCTTACATAATCAACATACATGCGTTGCGGGAATATGGTGGTAGCATCTGGCGATCCGGGCCAGTCGCCTCCCACAGCCACATTAAATATGAAGAAGAAAGGAGCATTAAATGGCCAGGTGCCGGAGGTGATGCTTGTATTGGTAGCAGTCATATACGGGATACCATCCACGATAATCTGAACGTAGTTCATTCGCCAGATCAGACTGAATACATGGAATTGCTGTGAGAAATCTCCGGAACTTAAAAAGTATGCATTATTTACGGTGCCTGATGACCCATCCGCCTGGGCCCAGTGAATTGAGCCGACCACCCTGTTGGGTGAGCTGCCGATTAATTCCATGATATCTGTTTCCCCGCAGGCAGGCCAGGGTGAAGTTCCAATGTTGGATCCCAACATCCACAATGCAGGCCACATGCCATGTGATACCGGAATTTTAGCCCGCATATCTATTCTTCCGTATTGAAATGATTTTTTACCGGATGTATTCATCCGGGCTGAAGTATAATTATTGGTTCCAATGGTTTCCTGGCGGGCTTCAATCACTAATTTGCCGTTTGACAGATAAGAGTTATTGGGACTATTGGTATAATATTCCAGCTCATGATTTCCCCAGCCACTTCCTCCGATATCATAATTCCAGACGTCTGTATTAATTGTTGCCTCGTTGAATTCATCACTCCACGCCAGTGTATAGCCGGTATAAGATAAGGGAGAGAAATAACCTTCACTATCGCTGGGATAATAGGTGCCGTTAGTTGTGACTGTAGCAATTGCTTTTGCGGAACCCTTAATTGTGGCATTCACCGGATTACTGATCGTCAGGTAAAATGCCAGATCGGGCTGACGCAGACTGTCACCAACTACACTAACATCAACATAACCAATAGTTTGATTTGCAGGAATAGTCAAGGTACCTGAAACTGCAGTATAATCGATACCGCTTTTGGCCGTACTATCCGATGTTGCATAATTGACTTTAATATCTTTATCACTTGCAGATGAGACACTAATAAAAAACCGAAATGGTGTTGCAATTTTATTATCTCTGGTATGAGAAATATCAAGTATTGAAAGTGTTGGTAAGATAGTTACCGGCACCACTGGAGTAACCGGGGTTTTCGATTTACTGCATGAACAATAAAGAATTGCCAGAATTACGCTTAGGAAAATTCCCCGTAAAAGATTCATTTGGGATCTGGATTAAGTTGAAAATAGCCGGCCAATCGAAAGAAATGACCGGCTATTTAGAAATTATATAAAAGCAGAATTAAAAACAGAGACTTAAGGTAATAAAAAACAGCCAAAAATAGATTTATAACAGGCTGTTTTAGATTTACTTATTGAACTCCTCTAAACTGAATATTTGTAAATGAAACACCACCCATCAAATTCTCAGCTCCGGCTTGAATTTCGAGCCAAATAGTTCCGCTGGCAGGGAAGGTAACTATATCACCGTTTGCAATCCCCGCAGTGGGGTTAAAGATATTCGATAAAAGTCCGGATTTGGGGCCTACAGTACCCCAAATAGCGATCTCAGTTACTTCAATTGCACCTGTATATTCAACCATTTGAGTAGGCTGAGTTGTACAGGCATAAATCTTGAACCAACCATTATTTACGCCAGCTGTTTTAAAACTTAAATCGACCTTATATTTCTGACCGACAACTACTTGAATTGGCTGATAGATTGCAAGCTGTCCCCAGGACTCTGCTACATTGGTAACAGTTGCCCAGCCATTTGCAAATACTATTTTTGAATTTACATTATCATTAATCCGTTGAATAGTCCATTGGGCAATATCTGCGTCTGTAGCCAGTTTGCCACCTTTAACTAAATTACCGGATTTCGGATCGGGCGTGGTCTGGGAATGTGTAATCGTAGTTGAAGCCATACCACCGCTGGTAACAAGTGTTAAAACAATGGTATAGGTATCTACATCCGGATAGAAAACGGTAACTGAATCTCCCGAAGCTGTAGCCCCGTTACCTAAGTCCCAATATGCAATACCGGTAGTTGTTGACAAATTTTTCAAAATCCAGTGGTTGGCATCGGCACCGGCTGTTTTTTGGATTACAACCTGACTGGCGGTTGGTACTGCTCCCATAGTATATACTTTTTCTTTTTTACAGCTGTAGAGGAGCGTAACGCTTAATAGGAAGAGCATTATCACCCCTATATTTATTGATTTTAATATTTTATTTTTCATATAAAATCTTTTTAATCAGTTATTTTATTAAAAAATTAATTGTATCCCGGATTTTGAACGAGCTTTGTATTGTTCATACTGGTTAAAGGGATAGGCAGAATTTCGTTTGTTCCAGCCTTAAATCCTTTAAATGCCAGCACGGTAGCAGCTTTACCGGTACGAACCAGGTCAAACCAGCGGTGACCTTCGGTTGCCAGTTCCAATCTGCGTTCCTCATAAATATTATCCAGGGTTGCAGCTACGGATGGCAGACCAACGCGGGCACGTACTGCATCCAGCAGGGTTTGAGCACGGGCTGTTACGCCTGCCTGAACAGAAGCTTCTGCTTCCATTAAATAGGTGTCAGCCAGACGGATTTCGATAACATCATTCGGCCAGTTTAAAACGTCCTGACCTGTTGGAGCCAGCCACCTTAATTGGGCACACCATTTTTGTTCAAAAAATCCGGTATTCATATATCCTGCCTGATAGCTGGCTTCGCCAAGGGCTTTGAGGCCATCCAGATCGGCAACAGTATATGGATAACGGGGATCATTTTTCATTGATGCAGCGAAAGCGGTGATAATTGGATTAAATGACCAGCCTGAATAATAGGTATGATCAGCATCCGCACCCGGGCCGGCTGAATAGCTTCGTGGACCAACCATCGTACAATAGACATTGCCCCTGAAATCACTTGGTCCCCACCAGGAAGCCTCTGCATTGGTGTGTACAATTTCGAAGATGGATTCTGAATTGAATTTATTGGCAGGACTAAAGATGTCTTTATAATTAGGCAACAGAGCATAAACACCTGATGTGTTCACTTTATTTAATGCTGAAGCAGCTTCAGTCCACTTGCTTTCATAAAGATATACCTTTCCAAGCATTGCAGTTGCAGCGCCGGAAGTAATCCTTCCGTCTTCAGCTGTAACGACAGTAGCAGGTAGGTCAGGGATTGCCTCTGTCAGGTCCTTTTCGATCTGAGCATAAACATCAGCAGGTTTAGCCTGAACCTGGGTATAAATATCAGCGGTATTAATAGGAACCGTGGAGAGGACGATATTTTTAAATAACCGTTCCAACTCGAAATAAAAATAGGCCCTTAATACTTTTGCTTCGGCAATATACCTGTTTTGCAATTCGGTACTTAAACCGGTAATAGGCTTTGTCAGTTTGGTAAGTAAGAGATTTGCCCTGTAAACACCAGCATAATCCATATTCCAGAACATGTCAGAAGGACCAGTTGCAGCTGAAAGATTGTAAGTATTCCAGCTCTGATAGCTATCCATATCCGAAGAACTTCCACCTCCGGCGTAACATTCATCGCCTGCACTGTTCAGCGGGCCGAGTTTATTGGCATACCAGTTATGTCCATATCCAGCCTCAGGGGCTACCGCATCGTAAATAGCTACAAGGCCATTAAATGCCTGATCAGGGGTCTGGTAATAATTTGATTCCAGTGAAAGGGCAATTGGCTGAACTGAAAGGAAACTCTTACTGCAGGAGGTCCCCAGAATAATTGAGCCTGCAAAGACTAATGTATAAAATAGAAATTTTATTTTCATTGTATCTGAATTTATAAGTTACTAAAACGTTAGATCAATTCCGACCATATAGGACCGCGCCTGCGGATAAACACCGCGATCGATGCTGTAAATATCCTGGCTGCCACCAATTTCAGGATCAAATCCGGTATATTTGGTAAGGGTAAACAGGTTGTTACCACTTATGTAGATACGGCATTTTTCAATTTGAGCATGACTCATAAGTGCTTTAGGCAACGTATATCCAAGCTGTAAAGTCTTGATTCTGAAGTAGGATCCATCCTCCAAATAGAAATTACTTGGATTGGCGAAGTTATTGTTCGGATCATTGTCAGAAAGTCGTGCATACGTATTCGAAGTCCCCGCGCCTGTCCAGCGACCCATTGCCTTATTCATATAATTGGCTCCTACGATGTCCAGTCTGCGTAATTGATTAAAAATCTTATTCCCGGAAACACCTTGTCCGAATACTACCAAATCAAATCCTTTATATGCCACATTTGCAGTTATACCATAAGTAAAATCAGGGGTTGGATTTCCAAGGTATTGTCTGTCTTTCTCGGTAATTACACCGTCACCGTTTGTATCAACCCATTTATAATCACCAGGTTGGGCATTAGGTTGAATCATCGTCCCTGATTTACTGACATAATTATTTACGTCTGCCTGTGTCTGGAAAACTCCTGCAATCTTGAATCCGTAAAATTCATTCACCGGTTGACCAACCACTTTACGACTTACTTCATAAGTACTGGACTGCATGGTTGCATTGGTAAGGTATAAGTTAGTTCCAATATCAGTAACTTTATTCTCTATTAAAGAGGCATTTGCCTTTAATCCGACAGTAATCTCACCAAATTTCTTGTTGTAACCGAGGTCCAATTCAATTCCTTTATTCTCCATTGAAGCGACATTACCATAAGGGCTGGCTGAAGCACCAATATAACCAGGCAAAGTAACAGCCATTAGCATTCCGGTAGTTTTCTTTTTGAAAACTTCAGCAGTCACTGTGAAATCCTTAAACAGGATTGCGTCAACCCCAAGATTCAACTGACTGGTCTGTTCCCATTTCAGGTTTGGATTGGCAGGTGCACCCGGACCATAACCGGTAAGAGGAGTACTGTTTATCGTATTTCCAAAGGCATATCCCCCCAGAGCTCCGATAGTTGAGGTATAAAGGAATGGAGAAAGGTTATCGTTACCGTTCACACCATATCCTAACCTTACTTTCAGGAGATTAACTGCATCGTTTTTAGTCCAGAAGTCTTCCCGCGAAGCTACCCAGCCAAAGGATGCTGACGGGAAATAACCGTATACATTGTTGCTCCCAAAATGGGAAGATCCATCACGGCGAAGAATACCGGTAAATAAATATTTTCCTTCATAATCATAGGTCAGACGGGAGAAGAGTGACGATAATTTATAGGGTTGATTTTCGGATCCCCAGGCCTGACGATTAGCGACGGGAATTGAAAAATTCATGGAGGCTGTGCCGAAACTTGTCGCAGGTATACCTAAATAGGTCGCACCAATCATATTCACATCGCTTTCATCCCTGGCTTCTGTTCCTAATAATAAGCTCAGATTATGCTTGCCAAACGAACGGGTATAATCTGCAGTATTTGTCCAGGTCCAGTCAACAGCCCTGTTCTGGGTGCGGCTGTAAGAGTTCTGAGTCAGATTTGAAATGGTGTTGCTCAGGAAATAGATTGGAGTATAGGAAGCATAGCCCCAGAAAGCCAGTTTCGCACCAATACTGGTTTTGATTTTTAACCCTTTAACAGGAGTAAGTTCGAGATATACATTCCCAACAATATTGTCACTCCAGTTATTATTTCCCTGTTGGGTCTGGGCAAATGCAGCAGGGTTTGACATTTCCTGTCCTACATAACTGGAAATTCCGTAAGGATTTCCATTTGCATCCCTTACCAATGAGGCAGAATGAGAAGCATAGGGTTCGGTCAATAATACATTGGGATCGGTAACAACCAGTGGAGTAACTGGGTCAAGATTGACAGCCGAAGTCAGTGGACCACCAAAATAACCATTCGCATTTATCCCCTTACTCTTAATATGGGAATAGGAGACATTGTTCCCGAAATTCAACCACGGTTTAACTTTATGAGCCGAGTTTAAACGGGCGGTAAATCTTTTGTAGCCTGAAATAGAAGTGGAAACTATACCATCCTGTTCAAAATAGCCAAAAGAAGCAAAAAAAGTTGATTTTTCAGTACCTCCGCTAAAACTTATGTTATGGTTCTGAACCATGGCACTGTTATTGAAAATAACTTTTTGCCAGTCAGTCCCTGCGCCCAAAGATTGGGGATTGTTGAAAATAGTTCCACGTCCGGCAGCAAATGAAGATTCATTTCTGAGGGTTGCATACTGGGTGGCATTTAAGAGTCTCAATGTATTTTCAGGAGCCTGGGTGCCATCATATCCATTGTAATTAACCTTCATCGTCCCTGCTTTACCTTTTTTGGTCGTAACCAGAATAACACCACCAGCGGCCTGAGTACCATAAATTGCCGCAGATGCTGCATCCTTCAATACCTCAATGGATTCAATGTCTGATTGATTCAGATAATCAATCCCGCCCACAACTACCGGAACTCCGTCAACAACATAGAGAGGAGATACATAATTTATGGAAGTGATACCACGGATACTAACTGTCGCATCTGATCCTGGCTGACCAGAACTTGAAGCAACAGTAACCCCTGAGGTTCTCCCTTTCAGGGCATCTTCCACACGCGGGGTAGGCATGTTTTCAAGATCAGAGGCCTTTACCGTCGAAATAGCTCCGGTAACGACACTTTTCTTTTGAGTACCATAACCAACTACGATAACCTCATCGATATTCTCAGCAGAGGAAGTTAATTTGACATTAATCGTTGTCCGGTTGTTCACCTGTATCTCCTGAGACTTCATCCCCACAAATGAAAATACCAGTGTGCCATTGCCGGGAACCGTAAGGGTATATGCCCCATCAATACTAGTAGTAATACCGGTGGTTGTCCCTTTTAGAACAACACCTACTCCAGGGATTGGTTGTCCGTCATCGGCTGAAGAAACAACCCCTTTTACTTGTATACTCTGTCCGTAACCGAACAATGAGCATACGCTGATTAAAAGAACTAAAATTGTTTTTTTCATAAATTTTAATTGAATTTTAGAAATGTTAATTGTAGAATTAAGTTTAATTATACGAAAAAAAAAATTAAGATTTATTAATATTTATTTGCAATTAATTAATCATACATTAAACTTTATGTCGCAAAATAAGCTATTACATTTCAGATTTAAAATGATTTTTCTACAACATAAATACATCATAGCATTTTTATAAATACATCATAAATACATCGCATTTATTTTATATATCTAATATTCTGTATTTTAATAATTATTTAGATTGATTAAAGAATACACTTTTGAATAAAATCAGTACTACAAAGGAGAAATTGAACATTCTAAAGAAAGTTGAGCCAAATGAAGGCTCTTATGTATCTTAAATGTTAACAAAAGTAAAAAGCTTTCAGATTCAGACTCCTAACTGGAATTTGAATATTTGGTAATTTAGTCCGGTTGATCTTGCGGAATAATTTGCACCTATAGTCCGGATCTGGGATAAAGACAATATCTGGAACTGGTGTTTTCAAACCCCTTTTCAGCCTGCAAAGAATCTTCAACAGGATCAAAAATCAACGCTGAACAGTCTCATTTTTGGGGGATAAAACCCAATTAAGAGGAATAGGTTAATATTGCCCCCCCCCCATAATACCAGGGTCTGGACAATAATTGCAAAACACCATTTCGACACCGGTGGATGGCCTATCCATTTGAACCTCCCTGATGATGGCGCCATAAGGCTCTCAGATTTAATTTATGCTTACTTTCCGCTTTGAGGTTGGAATTCCTAAACAACAGTTCAGGGGTCGATGGCGAACCAATTTTTAAATCTTTATTTTGGATAAACGTGGAGATCATAAATCAATCAGCAGGCTTGTCAGATTGGTATCCCGGTCGATATTCAACTTTTTGCGCACCCGATAACGGCAAATCTCGACACCACGGATCGATATATTCATAAGAGGTGCAATCTCTTTGGTTGAAATATTCATACGCAAATAAGCGCATAACCTGAGTTCCTTGGGAGTTAATGCCGGATAACGGGCCTTGAGCCGGACTAAAAAATCCTCGTGCACCTCATCAAATGCAGTCTCAAAGACTTCCCATTGTTTATCATGATCGACATCCTTACTAATCCTCCCGATCAGTGAGGAGATCTTTCCTTTCAATGTTTCATCGGACGATGCCGCCTTAATTTTCTCAAGATCCTCCTTGATTTTAGCCAGGAATTTGTTTTTGTGGATCAGGTCCATGGTTTGATTAGCCAGCTCCTTATCCCGGTGAATCATCTCATTTTTCAGCTTCTCATTTTTGAGTTTGATAATCTTTTTTTCTGCCAGAGCAGCCTGTTGAATATAGTCGCTTTCCTTTTGCCGGTAAGCGCGGAGATGCTTCAATCTCTCCTTTCGCCGGGATATTTCTAATCTTCTGATAAAAAGCCAAATAGAAAATATAACAAGAAATAAAACAACTAAAGTATAAAAGAAATAGGCAAATCCTGACCTATACCAGGGAGGCTTTACCGTAAAAAGAAGTTCATCGCTTCGACTTTCCACTCCTAAAGAATTTCGTGCCTTGACACTTAAACCATAGTCACCTTCGGGCAAAAGGGCAAATTCAACAGAAGCAGAGCTAGTCCATCCCGTCCATTCATTATTCATTCCGGATAGTTTAAAGCAATATTCAACACTTCCGGAATTGTCGTAGATCGGGGAAGTAAAGTAGAACTTAAACGCGTTTTTTGCATACCTGAAGATATATTTCTGGACAGGCTTCCCCTTAGCCGTATGGTAAGAATTCCCGTAATAAAAGGTACTGTCCAGGTTTAGTGCAACAGCTTGTGTGATAAATGCAGAAAATTCAGGGTTATAGCTAAAGTGGGCTGTAGAGGAATAGTGAACAAAACCATCCTCGGTACCCAGGAAAAGATGCTCCCTGGAAAAGGGATATATCGATTCAAAACCACTTATAAATTTACCGTTCAACAAAATAAATGGAGCACTAACCTGCTTAAAACTTCCATCCTCCTGCACTCGGAAAACACCTGCTTTGTGGGTTGAATTTAACCATGCGATGTACCAGATATTCCCGTTCTCATCCTCTTTAAGGTAGGTAAAGTCAACAACCGGGCTCAAAAGCTGATTGAAATAGGTGGATTTTTCAAATCGTTCATTTTTAGTATTAAAGTTATATATCCCTGCGTTGGTCGCGAAAATAATCTGCCCTTTGATTTTAAAGACATTAAGGTTATAATTGGTGGGCAGACCGTTTTTAACGGTATAATACCGGAATGATTTTACACTATCCAGGACGGAACCTAAACTGACTTTATAGATCCCTTTGAATCCATGGCTCATCCAGAGGTTACCCTCATTATCCTCTTCAAAGATCCGGAAAGACTCATTGAAGCCCTTGATCCGGTTAACATACGTCCATGTGCCGCTTTCCCTTTTAAAGTATATTAGCCCGCTGTAGGTCCCTCCGATCAAATAATTGGGGAATCGTTTTAATGTATGATATTTCCATCCACCCGGAATATTGCTGATCTGACGGGCAGATTCTCCGTCAATCACAAATGTCCCCATATTATGACCACAAATAAGGACCCCATTATGAACTCCCAGATACCAGACCTGACCGGAGGTTCCGGGGATCATTCGTGCGGTACCATTCAGATCATCCTGCTCCCAATTCTTAACATAAAGTCCCTGATTCGTACCCAGATAGAGCTTTCCCTTAAAAATAATGGAGGTATATCCTGCTCCTATTGGTTCTGACTGCTTTAAAAAAGTGATGGGAGAATTGATGTTGATGTAATCAATTCCGTTATCGAGGCCAAGCCATAAATCGCCGGAACGGTCGGCAAATATCTTAAGAACCGTATTGTTTTGCAACCCTTTCTTTCTGTCGATGATCTGCACGATCTCGCCCTGAGGATCACTGATTATGGCTCCATCCTTTATGGTGCCGAAAGCATAATTATGATTCTGGATCAGCGTTGCACTAAATATCTGATTTCTTCTAAGATACTCATTTACTGACACTTTCCATTCATGCAATTGTTTTCCGTCATAGATAAAGATCCCTTTGTTTAAGGTACAAATAAGCACCTCATCCCCTTCGGAATATGGCAGAACCGAGCAGATTTCCTCCCCTCTCAGACTTTGGCATCCCGGTAATTCGAGGAGCTTATCTCTTGATAATTCATACATTCCTGTCTCGATATCGTTAAAATACAATTTCTCTCTGACTTTGAAGGAATTTTGAAACCTGACAGGAGCCTTTAATACTGTGATGGTAGTATCATTGTCATAAATGAACGCTTTGAAGTAGGATTGGAAGATTATTTTTCCATTGAATGAGTGGATGTTCCAGATATCGTCAAAGTTCTGTGAATCAGCCGGGATATATTTTTTCAGGGATTTAAATTCCAATTTCCCGTTAGGCCTGTAATCCATTTTACCCAACTCATTATAGGCGCCGACAAAGATTCCCTCATTTTCGTTGATATAAACAGATCGGGTAAGGGAGGAATTCGGCATTTTATAGAGATGCCAGGTTACCCCGTCGAATATCAAAAGCCCTTCATTATTTGCAAAATACATAAACCCCTTCTGATCCTGAGCGATCCCCCAGTTCTGGGTACCCGCCTTATATTCCCGTTTAGGATAGTTCCGAATAAAAGGCACCCCTATATTTTTGATCTGGGAATAACCGGTAAGTATTAGGAGTTGAATGAAAATAAGGACAAGAAGAGTACTTTTTATCATATTAAATATGAATATTTATGTTTTGAGTGTATCGCCGATTAGCTTTTGGAATACCACAAATATACACATTCAGGCTTGAAATCAAAAGAGTGTGAATGCTTATAAAAAGCCCTAAGAATCTCCGACTTTTAAGGATCAGGCACCTATGAATAGAAAGACCCCGAAGTTTGTGGGAACCTTCGGGGTCAAGTCAGTATTGAATAAAAAATAGGATTGCTACTTCAGCGGTGTATTTTTCAGTATTTCAACCAGAAAATCCCAGAATTTCAGTACGGAAGGGATATTGACACGTTCGTCAGGAGAATGAGGGGAGCGCATGGTTGGTCCGAATGAAATCATATCCCAATTCGGATAGGCGGCGCCAAGGATTCCGCATTCCAAACCTGCATGAATTCCTAAAACCTGGGGAGTTCTTCCAAACTTGTTTTTATAAATCTCTTTCATCAAGGCAAGAATTTGTGAATCCATATTGGGTTTCCAACCCGGATAATCGCCATCGAAAGATACCATGGCACCACCCAGTGCAAAGACGCTGTCAACCATTTCGACCAGATCATTTTTTGCCGATTCTACTGAGCTTCTTAGCAGGCATTTCACAAAGATCACCCCTTTACGGGATTTGATGGTTGAAAGATTTGTGGATGTTTCGACCAATCCTTCCATAGCGTCACTCATGCGGATCACACCATTGGGGCAGGCATAAGCTGCGTCAATCAGGTCATCCTGCACCCGCTCTTCGATCAGCGATTCCGGAATTTCTGTTTCCTCGATCTTAAAGCTCAGGTTTGGTTCAATCGCTCCCAATTCGTACTTGAAGATTGATTCGTATTTTGAAACTGCACTTTTCAGTTGGGCTACATTATCATCCGGGACCAATACAACAGCATAAGCTTCGCGAGGAATCGCGTTACGCATACCTCCGCCATTGATTTCTGCCAGACGTGCATCGAGCTCCCGGGTTGCAAATTTCAAAAAACGAATAATCAGTTTATTGGCATTGCCTCTTCCCTGATTGATTTCAAGCCCTGAATGCCCACCCCGCAAACCGGAAATCACCAGTTTTAATGGTGTCACCCCTTGAGGAACAATAACCTCATCATATTCAAATTCAATATCGGCATTGATACCTCCGGCACAGCCCACATAAAGTTCACCCTCTTCTTCAGAATCCATATTCAGCAGAATCTCTCCTTTCAACCAGCCAGGTTTTAATCCAAGTGCACCGGTCATACCAGTCTCTTCATCACAGGTAAAAAGAGCCTCCAACGGTCCGTGGACCAAGTTTTTAGCGGCAAGCACAGCCATTGCGCAGGCAACTCCCATACCATTATCGGCACCTAAGGTGGTACCACGGGCACGAACCCATTCTCCATCAATCCAGGCATCGATCGGATCGTTTTCGAAATCGTGAACCGTTCCATTATTCTTTTGGGGAACCATGTCGAGGTGCCCCTGGAAAACAATTCCTTTCCGGTTTTCCATTCCCGGAGTGGCTGGTTTACGAATTACGACATTACCAATACTATCTTTTTCGGTGACCAGTCCCAGGCTGTTTCCAAAATTCATCATAAAAGCCTGAATTTTTTCCTCTTTCTTAGACGGGCGAGGCACCTGAGTCAGTTTGTAAAAATTCTCCCAAACAACCTTTGGTTCAAGACCAGCAATTTCCTTACTCATAACGATATGGTTTTAAATATTATACAGTAGTTTTACGATGTTGGATATTTGGCAATTCCAGTTCATACCCTTTTATACGGTCTTCCTTTTTCAATAAAAATGAAAATACAATTGCTAACGCCCCAAAACAGGCAAATATCAGCATCGGGATTGTATAATTATACAAGGTTATAACCTGATCTTTCCCATCAACAATTTTATGGATAGTCCCGGTGATGCAATATTTATCCAATACAACACCGATCAGTAACGGGACACCCATCAGACCCCAGTTCTGAACCCAGAATGTCATGGCATAAGCTGTACCAAGTTTATGTTCAGGAATAATTTTAGCGATTGATGGCCACATTGCAGACGGAACCATCGAAAAAGCGATTCCCAACACCATTACCAATCCGATGGCAATCGGGAAACTGTTTAATGAAGGGATTGAGAACAGCAAATGGACACAAACCAGTAGTATCGAACCAATAATCATGATTGTAGCACCTCTCCCCTTTTTGTCGAACATACTGCCAAAAACCGGGGTTAGCAGTAAGGCACTGAAGGGCAGCAAGGCAGGAATATAACCGGCAAAGGAATCAGAAATTCCAAATTTCTGGACTATCATGTTGGTTGCGTACTTAATAAACGGGAAAACGGCTGAATAAAACAAGACACATAAGATTGTGATGTACCAAAACGCACGGTTTTTTCCTATTTCCAGAATATCTGCAAACTTGAACTCTTCATCCTCAGGAACCCCTGCATCAGCATCCTCCTGATCCAACTGGCGATCCATGAAAGTAAACAGCACAAACACCAGCATCCCGATACCCAAAAGGAAAAGGGAAACAATAACCGGCATGCTGATATCACCGGTCAGCTTAATCAATGGTATTGGGGTAAACATGGCCAAGGCGGTTCCTATACGACCCGTAGAGGTGTTTAATCCGATGGCCAGTGCCATCTCTTTTCCACGAAACCAACGTACAACTGCCTTATTGGCCGCGATACCGAACATCTCACATCCAACTCCAAAAATAGCAAATCCAAATCCGGCAACCACTGCAGATTTCGTGGTTGGAGAGATCATCTGCCATGAACCGATTGTTAACTCAAACATTCCATGAAAATGGCCTGAAATAGCCAGGTATTTAATAAATCCACCTATTAACATTATTCCTATAGAAAGAATTCCGGTGAACCGGACTCCCATTTTATCAAGAATCATACCGCTGAAAACCAACATTAAGAGAAACACATTGAACCAGCCATAGCCACTTGTAAACAAACCATAGTCCGAAGCTGACCATGATAAACTGGCCTGTAACCTTTCCTGTAAAGGAGCCATGGCATCAGTCAGATAATACATACACATCATGGTAAATGACACCAGTCCAAGCATCAACCAACGTGCTGACTTCGAGTCGCGAAGGGATTTTTTAAGTTCTTGCATTTTAAATGGGTAAGGATGGATAAAATGGATAAATTGTTTTTGATTTCAGCGGGACAATATAGTTAAAAACCGGTGATATAATATTGTTTGAAAATCATTTAAAAATGTAGAGACAAGGCATGCCTTGTCTCCATGGATATTCATTGACTGCAATTATGAGACAAGGCATGCCTTGTCTCTATCCATTGTATTCCTATCAATTACCAATTCGTTTTATTGCACCGGTAACAGGATGAATTTCAATGGAATATTCTCCATTTATCAATCCATCAGGAAACGGGGAAACAACCCCGAATTGGGCCATTGAAAGGCGTGCCTGAGCCAAAACATCACTGCCATTAAGTAACCGTGCCACGACAGTTCCGGGAGTTCTGTAAAACATCCCATTTGCTGAAGTCTCTCCAACCGTTGCAACAGCTTTCTGCTCACTGGCCCGGGTAAGATCTGTATTAGATTCCAGCTCCAGCAATATTGGTTTTCCTGAGACATTACTTTCCGGAAGAATTCCGCCAGCAGTTGAAAACCTGAATGCCACCAGCGCCTTATTTGCTTTGGCATCTGGTACCACTTCAAAGACATACTTATGGACCACACTAAAAGTTTTTCCAATGAAAAGGCTTTCGTAATTAGCTATGATTTTATTGAGCTCATCCACTGCCACCTTATACGCTTCACCATCAGGAGGGAGTTTATCGTATTTGGCAGCCAGTAACATTGCTTTACGTTTTCGCAACTTCAGGATATCCTGAGCGGCTTCGGCCGCCTTTTGATCAAAAGTTTTAACCTTATCGCCTGAATGTTTAACGGAGTCTTTCTTTTCCAGAAAGGAATGCATCGACAAATCAGACCAGATATCCCTGGGAATCTCTACTGTCGGGGTAAAGTCAGTGGTATAATTTTTTGTCGGGTCAGCCTTAACACCGCTGTTAATTCCGATCAATACGCCCTCGTCTGACAGGCTTAACATTGAAGCGACAGCTCCGTTTGCCTTATGAACCTCGGCTGGATCAGGGGTACCGAATGTTTCCAATTTCAAATCGATGATTTTCCAGTTCTCTCCGTCCGCAGAAGAAGCATTCTTAATCCCTAATAATTTTGCTGCATACTCATAATACGGGCCATGAAAGAACTTCTCCTGTGAAACTTCAGCCATAATACGTATTCCCGTTCGCGGGAGAGAATAGACAATACCCCCCTGAAAAGCTCCGATTTCGCCGGCTCCTTTCTTTTTGTCCTCTTTGGCAGATCCGGTAAAACTTCCGGCAAGTATAAATACGCTAAATAACAGAATTCCGAATAGTTTCATTATCATTAATTTTAAGTTAAACCGTCAGAAAAATCTGACCAATCAAAAGTGACTCTTTTTTTTGGCTTTCCCAAAATTCAGATCACTTTTCAACATTGAAAAAGCCAACCCCAAATGATCGGCAATATCACCTGCCAGCAAGGCCTCTTCCGAAGAACCGACAAGAGCTAAATCGCCCGATAGTCCGTGTAGATAAACACCCAGCAAAGCCGCCTCAGTGGGGGGATAACCCTGAGCAACCAGTCCGGTAAGGATTCCTGTCAATACATCCCCACTGCCCGCAGTACCCATCCCCGGATTACCGGTACTATTGAACCAGCAACCTCCATCGGGAAATGCAATCGCAGTATACGCCCCTTTGAGCACCAGAATTATATTATGGGTTTGGGCATAAATGCGGGCTAAAGATATCCTCTCATCGTCCGAGCCAGCCCTTCCTGCCAACCGCTCAAACTCCACAGGATGCGGGGTCAGAATCGTATTGGCAGGGATGAGTTGCAACAACTCCGGATTTTCAGAAAGAATATTGAGACCGTCAGCATCAATGACCATGGGGGTATGACAATTTGTCAAAAGCATTCTGAATGCATTTACCGTTTCAGGAGCCTTCCCTATTCCAGGTCCGATACCAACCGCTTTATAGGCTGCCAACAATTTTATTTGAGAAATCAGATTTTCCAACTCATCGATTGAAACCATGGCTTCAGGCAATGCTGTTTGCATAATTTGATTCCCCGCCCGGGGAAGATGAACCGTTACTAATCCGACACCGGATCTGAGGCATCCTCTGGCAGCGAGAATGGCAGCACCCATTTTCCCGTAGCTTCCGGCCGCCAACAGGGCATGACCAAAAGTTCCCTTATGTGAAAATTTTCCTCTTGGCTTCAGAATTTCAGCCATTGCCTGGCGGTCAGAAAAGTACCAGGGTGTTATGGTTTGGTTTTTTCCATCCGGATGCAATCCAATTGGAAGAACTTCCCATCTTCCTGTAAATTGCTCATTTTCTTTAAATAAGAAGCTTAATTTAGGAAATTCAAAGGTCAGGGTATATGTTGCCCGGATAATTGCCCCCGGATCGTTACTGCTATTATTTTCGCCCATCAGACCCGAAGGAATATCGATCGAGAGTATCGGAATACCAGATTGATTCAGGTATTTGACAAGCTGTGCCGGAAAACCTGAAAGCGGACGGGTTAATCCTGTCCCGAAAAGACCATCCACCAGCAGTGAATAACTACCAACTTCTGGAAAGGGATCGTCGTCGTTCCACCAATTTATCGTTGAAACGTTCAAATGATCTTTTAACCGATCAAGATTGATCAGAAAACAATCGGAATACCTGCTTTCAGCATCCGGAATAAATACATCAATCCGATAATTTTTTAAGGCGAGCATTCGTGCAACAGCCAGGGCATCACCCCCGTTGTTCCCCGGACCGGCAAAAAAAGCCATCGGGTGACTGGAATCAAAATGATCAACGATCCAGTCGGCCAGCTTTCCGGATGCCCGCTCCATTAAATCAATGGATGCTATAGGTTCATTTACAATGGTATACCTATCCAGTTCAGAAACTTGTGCCGTGGTAAAAATTTTCATTCCGTTTTTGTGTAGAATCACTCAAAGCTACGAAGAAATAGGCTTTTGTCGAACCAGAGGCAGAATATTTCCAATAAACCACCATAACAGGAGTTTTTGTCTTTTTGGTGATTAAGAGAAATTGGGGCAGATGGCGGCTGGCGGCTCAATTTTCGGCTTGCAACTAGCAGATTACCTGGATAATAAATATCCTCCTTTTCAGATTCTTTAAAAGGACATTAAGTAAAATTATCCAAATGTCCTGGCCATTTACCAGTGGCTAAAAGCCAGCAGCCAATTCCCGGGTAACTGGAGGAACACCATTTTCCGATCCTAAATTCATTTTTAGTCTTCAAACATGACTTTCGGCATGATCCGGGCACCAAAAAAGTTCGCTATATTTGTCGCAATTGACATTTTTACCCCTTAAATCTTTAATTCTATGCTAAAAGGACATCCCAAAGGGCTCTTGGTAGCCTTTTTTGCCAACATGGGTGAGCGATTTGGTTATTACACCATGCTGGCCATTTTTGTGCTTTATCTTCAGGCTAAATTTGGTTTTTCCACTGCTGAAGCCGGTGGAATATATGGCAGTTTCCTGTTTGGAATCTATTTTTTACCCATTCTGGGTGGATATGTGGCAGACAATGTGCTGGGATATGGAAGAACAATAACTCTGGGTCTGGTAATTATGTTTTTGGGATATACCCTTTTGGCAATGCCTGGTCTCGGAATTGCAGTGGTTTATTCCGCCCTTGCAATTATTTCACTTGGAACCGGTTTTTTCAAAGGGAATCTGCAGGCGCTGGTCGGAAACATGTATGATGATCCGAAATACAGCTCAAACCGCGACAATGCTTTCAACATATTCTATATGGGTATTAATATCGGGGCATTTTTTGCACCATCGGCTGCCGGAGCTGTTGGAAACTGGGTTCTTAAAGGCAAAGGGCTCACTTACGATTCTTCCATTCCGCATATGGCTCATCAGTTTCTGAATGGCAAACTTGAGGACGTAACCAAATTAACCCAGCTGGCACATGCACAAATGGGGACTCATTTTACCGATTTGACCGCATTTTCAAAAACCTATATCGAAACACTCGCAAGCTCATACAATGCCGGTTTCGCAGTTGCTGCTGCAAGTATGATTGTTTCATTCCTGATTTTTATCGGATTTAAGAAGTATTACAAACTGGCTGACGTTACTGAAAAGCAGAAATCGAAATCGGTTGACCTTAAAAGCAAGATGATCGTCCTAACCCCTCAGCAAACCCGCGAACGGCTGATTGCCCTTGGACTGGTTTTCTTTGTGGTTATTTTCTTTTGGATGGCCTTCCATCAGAATGGTTTTACCATGACCATCTTTGCCCGTGATTATACCCAACTTGGACATGTGAAACCAAGCACCTATGTGCTTTTCGACTTAAGTCAACTGTTACCCGTTCTTTTTGCCATAATCGGCTCCATACTGGTTTTCATAGGTAAGGGACGCAATCTGAAATTAATCGGTGGAGGTATTTTTATGGCCAGTTTAGCGCTTGCCTGGTATATGATAAGTTCTTTTACGGGTGAATACACCATTACACCACAGAAATTTCAGCAATTCAACCCGATTTTCATTGTATTCCTGACCCCTGTAATTATAGGTTTTTTCAGTTGGTTACGGAGTAAAGGGAAGGAACCTTCCGCACCAAAAAAGATTGGTTTTGGAATGCTCTTTACAGCGATTGGTTTTGGTCTGCTGATTGCAGCCTCCATGGGACTTACCTCACCCGGACACCTCAACGGCGGCGGATCAGAGAATCTCGTTTCACCCTTTTGGCTGATCAACTGCTACCTGGTACTTACAGTGGCCGAACTATTTCTCAGCCCTATCGGAATTTCGTTTGTTTCTAAAGTGGCACCTCCAAAATACAAAGGGCTGGCTCAGGGAGCCTGGCTTGGAGCTACCGCATTCGGGAACCTGGCAGCTGGATTGATCGGCGTGCTTTGGGACAAGATTGAACTCTGGCAGTTCTTCTCAATTCTGGTGGTGATGTGCCTGTTATCTGCCACCTTTATTTTCAGCATACTAAAACGACTTGAAACAGCAACCGGGAATGCCTAAATTTACGGCATAATTCAATTTTTACAGAAATATCCTGAAGGTTCATAAACTTTCAGGGTATTTCTGTAAAAATGAGTAATAGCTTCACTAGAATTCCGGGGAAAATACAACTAAGCAATCACTTCCCCTTTATACCCGGCCTCTTTCAACACCTCAATGATCACCTGGGCATCAAGATCAGGCGTTTCAACCGTTAAGATCTTATTCGGGTTTGTGGTGTCAACGCTCCAATTGTCTATTCCGGAAAGCTTATTCAGATAGGGTGTTACCGTGGCAATGCATCCCCCGCAATTTACATTGGTCTTAAATTTTAACGTTTTCATGTTTAATTCTTTTAATGATTAACTGTCATTTTTTTGTATTTGAGCCGAAGTGAATTGCTCACCACGGAAACAGAGCTTAGCGCCATGGCACCGCCTGCAATCATAGGATTGAGCATAAAACCGGTAAACGGATAGAGAATCCCCGCTGCAATAGGAATCCCGATCAGATTG